>MDSV01062106.1_pt1 | contig 50073 bp, 49 predicted proteins | sample 810851 | NCBI WGS metagenome assembly MDSV01 (sample SAMN05326640, study PRJNA326480) | marine metagenome | isolation source: seawater | place: Atlantic Ocean: North East | collected 2012
CAGCTCCTACAGTAAAATTAGGCTGTTCAAATATAAAGACTCCATTATTTTTTAATAGATTATTAACTCCTTTTAAAAAATCATTTGGCTCATTAGAATGATTGAACACATTATTTGCTATAATTATATCTGCTTTACCGAATATTTTTTTAATTTTAAAACTTTCTTTAAAACTAAATACACTGTTAACAGCATTAATTTTATTTTTTTTAGATAATTTAACCATAAATTTAGAAGCGTCTATTCCCAAAACATTGGCACCTTTACTTTTTAAAATTGAAATTAAAAAACCATCATTAGATCCTATCTCAAATATTTTTTTATTTTTAAGATCTATTCTATTGTCTAAAAATTTTGCAAAATTTTTCCAATGAGACCTAGCATAATTTGAATTTGAAGATGTGTATGAATAATCTAGCTCAATATATCTATTTTTTGGGCTGGTGATAATTCTTGATTGGATAAATTTACAATCTTTGCATAAATCAATTACAAGTGGATATTTAGGATCTTTTATATTTTGTTTATTTTTAGGTATAAATCTATCTGCAAACGAATGATTTCCAAGGTTAATAATTTCATTTAAATTTTTTTTTTTACAGCATAAACATTTAATTCTTGAAATTTCTTTCATTCTTCAGTTATTTTACATATTTAAATATTGCATCTTATTTTTTAGATAATTTTTTTGCTATTTTTTTTGCTTGTTCTAAACTCATGCCATAGAGTTTTAAATCACTAATTAACATATCTTTACACAAATCATCTAGATTATACTTAGGTTTCCAATTGAGTAATTTTCTTGCCTTAGAACTATCTCCTTTTAAACTTCTTACTTCTGAAGGCCTTAAAAATTTTTTATTATTTGTTGTAACAAATTTTTTCCAATCTAATTTAAGTAATTTAAATACTTTAATTATAAAATCTTTAATAGAATAGTTTTTTCCAGTAGAAATCACAAAATCATCAGCTTCTTTATGTTGTAATATTAACCATATTGCTCTTACATAATCTTTTGAATGTCCCCAATCTCTTCGAGTTGATATGTCTCCTAAGTTAATTTTTTTTTCATGTCCTCTCAAAATTCTTGCCAATGAATGAGTAATTTTTCTGGTTACGAAATTTAATCCTCTTCTGGGAGATTCATGATTGAAAAGAATTCCATTTGACGCAAATAATCCATGTGCTTGTCTAAAATATTTTGTTGTATAAAACGCAGAAACTTTAGAGATGCCATAGGGACTCTGTGGATTAAACTGTGTTTTTTCATTTTGTGGAGGTGGAGTTGCTCCAAACATCTCACTAGAAGATGCCTGATAAAATTTACAAGTTTTATGATTATTCAAAATACATTCTTGAATTCTATAAGATGCAACTGAATTAATATTTATTGTTGCTTCTCCAGTGTAATAACTAATTCCAACATGACTCATTGCTGCCAAATTGTAAAATTCATGAGGCCTAAATTTTTTTATTAAATTACTAATACTAGAAGTGTCAGTTAAATCCATGTAATGTAGTTTTAACTTTCCACTTTTTTCATATCGATTTATTGTATCTTGAATTCTTTCAATATTTAAAATACTTGTTCTTCTTAATAATCCATGAACAATATAATTTTTTTCCAAGAGTAGCTCTGCTAGGTATGACCCGTCTTGTCCTGTAACACCACTTATAAAAGCTATTTTATTTTTTTTCATTATTCTTCTCCTGGCTAAGAATTATTATCAAAATTTAAATATTATCTATTATCAACTTGTCCTAGTAACACAATATATATTTATTTAAACTCTAATTCTTTTATATAAATTTTTTTAAATTTTAAATTTAGCTTTTTTACTATCATTAAGAAAAGCTTTAACAGTCTCTTTTGTTAATTGATTAAATGTTTTTCCAAAGTTTTCTATTTTTTCAATAATAGTAGGTGGAACAGTAATAATATGACATCCCAATTCTTTTGCTTGCAGAAAATTATAGGGCTCTCTAACACTTGCCCACAAGATTTCAACATTTGGAAATTTTCTAGACATGTGAATACTTTTTTTTATCTCGGGTATAGGGTCTTTTCCTGCGTCTCCGGCTCTGCCCACAAATATAGATATAATTACTTTTGTTTTTTTATTAATTAAATTTAAAATTTTTTTTGTCTGCGAAGAACTATAAACAGCTGTAATATTAAGTTTTATATTTTTATGATTTAGTTTTTTAATCACTTCACCCGAAAAAATACCATTTGAGTTTGTTATTGGTATTTTAACATAAATATTTTTACCCCAGGAATTTATCTTTAAAGCTTGATCTAGCATTTCTGATTTGTTATCAGCAAAAACTTCTAAAGAAACAGGTTTTGAGTCACAAATCTTTAAAATATTTTTTGCATAACTCTTATAATTTTTTGCTCCTGCTTTTTTCATCAAGCTTGGATTAGTTGTAAAACCTTTTACTATCTTCTTTTTGTTAAATTTTTTAATACTATCAATATCAGCAATGTCACAAAAAATTTTAATAGACATATTTAGCTTGTTTTTTTAATTTTTCTAAAAATTTTAATATAAATAAAGCTTTATTATTATTTTTTTTAAAATCAACCTTATTACTCAAAACATTAGTAATCATCATTTTTAAAATATCTTTTTCTGAACGAATAACTAATTTATTTAAAAGATGTTCTTTCTTTTTAATATTAAGATTATAAATAAAATTGATAACTATTTTATTTTTGAGCTCAATTGATGCCTCAAATATTTTTTTTTTATTTTGATTTTTAATCAAAAAATTTAAAATACGATTACTTTTTAAAAATTTATATAAAATACTAACATCGTGATACATAAATCTAAATAAATATTCATTATCATCTCCACCCACATATTTTGACCTAAAAATATAATTTATATTTTTTAAGTTTTTTATTTTTACGGAGTAATAATTATAAATATCACTAACAAATAATTTAACTCTTTTTTTTCTTGAATAATCAATCAATTTTTTTGCTTTTGTATAAGATATACAAAGAGGTTTTTCACAAAAAACATTAACTCCATTTTGAATACATTGTTTTACAATTTTATAATGTGTAATGTTTGGCGTAGCTACAAAAACCCATTTGATTTTTTCTTTTTTTATATCTGAAATTAAAGTGTTTTTTTTTCCATAAAAAAACTTTAAATTAGTTAATTCGTCTAATTGTTTTTTTAATTTTTTACCCCACTTACCTTTTCCAACTAATCCCACATTAATTTTCATTAAATATTCAAATCTTTAAATTTTTTGCTAAATATACACAATTATTCCATTTTCCAGATAAAATGCTTACAATTTTTTTAGAGTGATTTTTAATAATTGATGTTCTTTCATCAGTTTTTTCTTTATTTTTCATTATTGCTCTTACAACAAACATTGATCCTACATACTTTGCATCTTTTAAAAATGGAAGATAATTAGAGCTTCTTATAATAAATTTTTTAAATCTTGAATTTTTTATATTTTTTATTATCCCACTATTTAGATATTTAGTATTTTTATTTTTAAAATCTGGAAATTTACCAATTTTAGTTTCAAGTTTGGATAGCTTTACATCGCTCAAAAGATGATAATTAGTTCCTAAATAAGGATCTACACAAACAAAATTTCCATCAATAACTATATAACTTTTTTTTTTAAATTTTTCTGGCAATTTAATCAAAATTTTCTCAACAAGTTCAAATTTAAATTCATCTAGTCTTTTTATGCCTAAATTTTTTAAAACAAAATTATTATTAGAGTAAGTGGCAATGATTACTTTATCATAATTAGCTAAATCTTTTTTTTTAAATTCTTGTTGAAGTTTAAGAGTTAAATTTGATTTTTGTATTTTTTGAAAGATTTTTTTTTTAAATTTAAAATAATCTAATATTTTTTCATTAGATAAGATTGAGTTTTCAATAATATCATTTTTTAAAAAATCTTTAGTAACCTTAAAAAATAATCTATTTTTTTTTAAAAATTTTTTATATCTATCAAACTTAACTTTACTTTCTTTTGCTACTAAATAATAATTTAAAGTTTTTCCAAAAATATGTTTTCCGTAATATGAAATAAACAAATTTTTTGATTTATTAATCTCTTTGACAGTTTTTTGAGATCTAGGATAGTGATAGCCTAAGTGAAATCTAAATTGATTTGCAGAAGACGCACCATTTAAAATTGTTTTATTTTTTTCAAAAACTTCGACTTTATGTTTTTTTGAAAGAAATAATCCTGTAGTTAATCCAAAAAATCCTGTGCCTATTATTGCTATTTTCATTATATGTTATTTAGCAATTTAATAAATGAAACTGAAATATCTTTTTGATAGTGTTTAACAACATGATCATATGAAGTTTTAATCTTTTTTTTAATACTACTTGAATTAATATTTAATTTCCTCAAAATTAAGTACAATTCATCAGATCTGCCTACTTTAAAAAGAATACCTCCTTTTCCTGATTGCAAAATTTCTCTAGGTCCAACTTTGCTGTCAGAAGATATAATCAATTTTTTAAGACAAGCTACTTCAAGTAAAATATTGGGATTTCCTTCAAATCTTGAACTTAATACTTTTATATCGCTCAACATTATATATTTAAAAGGATTTTCTGTATAAGAGATAAATTTTACAAATTTATCTATTTTTTCTTTATAAGCAAATTCTTGTAAATTATTTTTATCACTCCCACTACCAATAAATAAAACTCTTGCTTTTTTATACTTTAATAATTTTACCAAAGCTTTTAACAGAGTCATTTGATCTTTTTGAAACGTTAGTCTTCCAATATTAATTATTTTTAGACCATTAAATTTTTTAAAAAAATCAAAATTAAATTTCATTCTTGATTTTAGTTTTATTTGATTAATATCTAAACTTTGGTGATGAACAAAACTATTAAGTTTAAAATATTTTCTAATTTCTTTTTTAAAATCATTTGATGTTACCAATATCAAATCACTATAAGAGTAAAAAGTTTTAAAAAAAAATCTTTTAAAATAATTACTAATATATTTTGAGGGAGCTGTGTTGCATCGTATAATAATTTTTTTTCCAGTAATTTTAGCAACAATTATCGGCAATATATTTCCCTGGAAAGAAACAATAATACCATTGTTAAAAATAGATGAAATAAGCAATCGAAAAAAACAAAAAAAATACTTTAAATATCTATGTTTTATACCTGGTACAAAATTTGAGGTAATAACATTTATTTTTTTATGAAAATGAAATTTATTTTTTAATTGCTTACTTTTCGTATTATTTTCATAGGTAAAAAAATTAATCTTATATTTTTTTTCAGCTAACGAATTAATTAATGAAAATACATTTTTTTCTAATCCACCATTCTCAATAGATGGGAAATAAAAATTTAATGTTTTTTTCATTAATAAAATAAAGATTATACAAATAAATTACTAATTCAAATTTTTAGTAATATCTTCTGTCATCTTTTTTGCATCTGCAAATAACATTAATGTATTTTCTTTGTAAAATAAATCATTATCAATGCCAGCATATCCTGGAGACAAACTTCTTTTGACAAATAAAACAGATTTACATTTTTCAACATCTAAAACTGGCATCCCATATATTGGGCTTTGTGGGTCTGTTTTTGCAACTGGATTAGTTACATCATTTGCGCCTATTACAAAAGCTACATCGGCATTTGCAAAATCATTATTTATTTCTTCTAATTCAAACACCTCATCATAAGGGACATTGGCTTCAGCTAACAAAACATTCATATGACCTGGCATTCTTCCTGCTACTGGATGAATAGCATAAGAAACTTTGATATCATTTTTTTTAAGTGTATCCACCATCTCTCTAAGTGCATGCTGAGCCTGTGCAACAGCCATTCCATAACCAGGCACTATTATTACCGATGATGCATTCTTCATTAAAAATGCTGCATCTTCAGCATTTCCACTTTTTACAGGTCTTTGTTCTTTATTTGATGAGCTACTCGATTGTTCTGTTGCACCAAATCCTCCCAATATTACATTAAAGAAAGAACGATTCATACCTTTACACATAATGTAAGATAAGATTGCTCCAGAAGAACCAACTAGAGCACCTGTAATAATTAAAGCAGTATTTTCCAAAGTAAAACCAATTCCCGCAGCAGCCCAACCAGAATAAGAATTAAGCATAGAGATTACTACCGGCATATCTGCACCACCAATTGGAATTATTAATAGAAAACCTATTAAGAAAGAAATAGCTAATAAAATCCAAAATAAATTAGAAGACTGTGTTGAGCAAAGTAAATAAGTTAAAATTATTATTGAAATTAATATTAAAGCATTAATAAGATGCTGTCCTTTGAATGTAATTGGTGATCCAGACATAATTCCCTGAAGTTTTAAAAAAGCAATTATTGATCCCGAAAATGTTATTGCTCCTACAGTGGCACCAATCGACATTTCAATCAAACTTCCAAGTTTAATATCACCAGGTGTTCCAAGATTAAAAGCTTCTGGATTTAAGAAAGCTGATATAGCAACAAATACTGCCGCAAGACCTACAAGACTATGGAAGCCCGCTACAAGTTCAGGCATAGCTGTCATAGGTATTCTATAAGCTATGAAAGCACCAATTAAACCACCAACTAATAGAAAAATCAAAACATATATAAATCCGCTTGAAAAATTTCCTACAGATAAAAATGTCACTGTTATTGCAATTATCATACCTATAATTCCAAAAAAATTTCCTTGCCTTGACGTTTCAGGTGAAGACAAACCTCTTAATGCTAAAATAAATAATACCCCTGAAATTAAGTAAAAAATCGCTGATAAGTTTCCAGAAATCATTATTTATCCTTTTTCTTTTTTTTATACATAGCAAGCATTCTCTGGGTTACCAAAAAACCTCCAAAAATATTTATTGCTGCTAGTGATATTGCCAAAAATCCAAAAATACTCGAAGTATTAAAAACATCATCAGAATTGCCTGCTAAACCAGCAATAATAGCTCCTACTATAATTACAGATGAAATTGCATTTGTTACAGACATTAAAGGTGTATGTAGAGATGGTGTTACACTCCACACAACATAATACCCAATAAATATTGAAAGGATAAATATACTTAGTCTAAATATAAAAGGATCTATTTCCATAATTTTATTTTATTAAAGTTTTCTCAATTATTTCATCTTCTAAATTTATGTAAATTTTTTTGTTCTCTTTATCGTATAGATTTGAAACAAAGTTAAATACATTTTTTGCATATAAATTAGATGCAGAAACAGGTAGTTTATTAAGAATATTAGTTTCACCTATAATTCTAATTCCATTTTTGTCTATTACTCGGTCAACTTCTGTAAAGGAAGTATTTCCACCCTGTATTGCAGCTAAATCATAAATTATTGATCCTGCCTGCATATTATTTATCATTGTATCTTTAATTATTAATGGAGCTTTTCTTCCAGGAATTAACGCAGTACAAATTACAATATCAATTTTTTTTAGTGTTTCAGTTAAAAGTTCTTCTTGTTTTTTTTTAAAATCATCAGATGCTTCTTTTGCATAGCCGCCCTCAGTTTCAAGATTTTCTGCCCCTTCAACAGTTAAAAATTTACCTCCCAAGCTTTCAACTTGTTCTTTTGAAGTCATTCTTACATCTGTCGCAAAAACAATTGCACCCATTCTTTTTGCAGTTGCAATAGCCTGAAGTCCTGCAACACCCGCTCCAACTACCAAAACCTTAGCTGCTGGTATTGTTCCCGCTGCAGTCATCATCATTGGAATAGCTTTTTCAAAATTAGCAAACGACTCGATAACCGCTTTATATCCGGCAAGGTTAGCTTGTGAAGACAACACATCCATAGACTGGGCTCTTGTTATTCTTGGAAGTAATTCTAATGAAAATACATTAATATTTTTTTTGGTTAGATTGTTTATTTTATCTTTATTAATGTGTGGATTTAAAGTACCAACAATAGTTTGGTTTTCATTGATTAAAGAGATTTTATCATCAATTGGCAAACTTACTTGAACAATAATATCAGCACTATTTATTATTTCTTTTTCATCTTTAGAGATTGTTGCTCCAATTTGTGTAAACTCATTATCTTTAATACCTAGGTGTTCAGCATAATTTTCTGATAATGATACTTCATGACCAAGTGCTATATATTTCTTCGCAATTTCTGGTGTTATTGCAATTCTTTTTTCTAATTTTAAATTTTCTGAAACGGAAACTATTCTCATAAAGAAATCTTATAATAAGAATATCGCCATTTAAACTAAAACTACTATTACCGCGACAGTTCCCCACAACACAAATATGGTAAAATTACTCCAAATATCTTTATAGTTTTCATCATCTATAAAAAATTATTTTTGTCTTGCTTTAAATTTTGGATTTGTTTTATTAATTACGTAAACTCTACCTCTTCTTCTGACTAATTTAGAATTGAGATCTCTTTTTTTGATTGATTTTAATGAACTTTTAATTTTCATAATTTTTTGTTAATGCCGGCAACGTCCTACTCTTCCATGTCTTAAGACAAAGTACCATTGGCGCTGAAGGGCTTGACTTCCGAGTTCGGTATGGGATCGGGTATAACACCTACGCAATAATCACCGGCGAGCAAGTTATACCTTTTTAAATTAGATTGTAAACAATGAATTTATCCTAATTTATTTGTTTTAACTATAGTATCTAAATAGTCTTTTAATTGAATATTGCCAAATAATTTATAAACTTTATTTGATAAATTCATACTCGTCAAAGCTGAAGCGTATCTTTCTCCTTGCCTAGAAGGTAATAATATAATTTTACTTTTAAACATTTTTGCAACTTGAACAATGCTATAAGTTTTTTTATTTGAAATGCTATAATGTCTACACTTGGCTTTTTTCCAAGCTAAATAACACGCCTCAACCGTATCTTTGATATGTGTAAATCTCCTTGTTTGTGTACCAGGTCTTACAACAGTCAGAGGTAATTTTTTTTTGTACTGATTTTCAAATATTCCAATTACGGTAGCCATATCTCCTGTAGTTATTTGAAAAGGACCATAAACATTATAAAAATAGATTATTTCGTATTTAAAATTAAACCATTTTTTTAAATTTTCTAAAAGCTCTAAGTTTTTTGCCTTAGTAAAAGCATACGGAGAAAGATTTTTATCTAAACCATTATTACCAATACTTGCAGAGGTAGCTGAATATACTAGTTTAATTTTATTTATGAGACAAAAATTAAATATTGCATGAGATCCGATAGAATTAGAATTAATACATTCATTCATTTTTATAAAACTTTGATAAATTCTTGAAAATTCACCAAAGTGGAAAATTGTATGTATTTTTTTTCTTAAATTATTTAAAACTTTAGAGATGTCTTTTGTGTCTTTTTTTATGTATTTTACTCTTTTATTTTTTATATGATTTTTAATACTACCAGTAGAATAGTTATCTATACTTAAAATTTTATATTTTGTTTTTTTTAAAAGCAAACTTATTAAATTAGTACCAACAAAACCAGCTCCTCCAGTAACAACAATAATTTTTTTCATTTTAATTTTGACACTTTATTTTTTATATTCAACTAAATATTAAATTATTTATTTTTTTTAAAAAATTGTTTACCTATTTTAATACAATAATTTTTTAATTCCGAGTCAGTAAAATTGATAAAAATCTTTTTTTTTAGCTTTAAATTGTTTAAATAAAAACAATCTTTATTAAAATTATTTGGGATTTCTTTCACTAAATTGTGGTTTTTGTTGTAAAAATTTAACCAACTTACTATATCTTTTAAGTAAACTTTTTTACCTAAAGAAACGTTAAAAATTCCGTTAGCATCTTTAAGTACTAGTTTTCTGACTATTTCACAAAATTTTTTAATACTTATAAAATCTTTATACAGATTTTTGTTATTAAAAATAATATTTTTTTTAATATTTAAGAAAAAATTATCTATAAATGTATAGTGAACTTTTCTAGTAGATTTATTTTTATTAAATTGTCCAACAATATTACTTATTCTCAATATTAATACCTTATCTGAGTGGATTTGAATTAATTTTTTTTCTGTTATTTGTTTATTCTTAGAATAATTACATTTTGGTTTTGTTGGACTATTTTCTTTTAAATTATTCCCCACTTTGTAAATTTTTCTAGTACTAAGAAAAATTGTTTTTAAATAAGGAATATTTTTAATTTTATTAGCAATATATACATCATTATCATTTTTTACACTATAACTGCTTGAAACATATTTTTTTGTTATAGAACAATTTATAATAAAATTGTAATGGGCAAGTTTTTTTTTTGGTATTTTTTTAAATTGCTTAAAGTTAATTATGTAAAGATTAAAAAACTTTTTTAAATAAATAAATAAATTTTTACCTATAAAACTATTTTTTCCTATTATTAATATTTTTTTTTTCATTAAATAAACATATTAATAAATTTTGTTAGAAAGAAATCTATATTCTTTTTATATGGAATTTTATTTTTAACAAAAAAATATTTTATATAATCATGTGCCTGCGATCTTCTTTGCCACCAATTTTTTGAATTGTATTTAAATTTTGAGGAAATTGAGACATCTGTTTGTCTGTAATATGTTAAATTTTCATTTAAGATATAAAATTTATTTTTTAAATATATTAAATAAATTGCTATTCTAAAATCCATCCAAATATCATAAAATTTTTTTATTTTAATTTTATTAATCATTTTTTTAAATTCACTTCTTCGAATAGATATACAGCTTTGAGGTGGTAAATAGGGCCAATAATTGTCAAAAAAATTTTTTTTATTTTTAATTATTTTTATTTTATCTTTTTTCTTTATTATTGGTAAATCATAAATTGCTAATAAATCTTTTTTTTTATCAAAAATAGAAATGATCTTTTCAATTTTATTTTTTTTAAAATAATCATCGCTATCTAAAAAAAAAATAATTTCACCTTTACTTTTGTTAAAAGATCTTTCATATGCATCTATTTGATTAAAAGAACTTTTTTTACCTCTTGCTTTATTAATTAAAATTTTGATTTTTTTGTTATTTTTTTTTTTAACTATGTTTCTTACTTTTTTTAAAGATTCATCATTTGAAAAATCATCATGGAAAATAATTTCAAAATTTTTAAAGCTTTGCTTAAATAATGACTCAAAACATTGTTTAATATATTTATGGTTATTATAATTTGCGATCAATATTGATGCTTTTAAATCTTTCAAAAAAATTCTCCTATATTTTATTTGTTTTATATTTATTTCTATTTTAAGTATGTAATATAAAATTTAATAGGTTTATCGATTATATTTAATATATGACTTCAATTATACAAGAATATAAGAATTATTTCTTAAATAATTACAATCATTTTTTTGCAGTATCAATTTTTTGCTTTTATCCTATTACATTTTTTTTAGGAACTGGAGTAGTGAATTTTTTTGTTTTATGTATTGATATAATTTTAATTATAGAAATTATAAGAAAAAAAAAATTTAATTTTTTTCACAATATCACTTTTTACTCATTATTATTATTATGGGTAATGTTATTAATAAATATATTTTTTAGCATTGATCCTTTAAATTCGCTTGGTAGATCTGTCGGTTTCATAAGATTTATTTTCTTTGTTATGGCGATAATATACTACTTCAACATTAATAACCAAAAATATCAAAAGATAATATTGGGCTCTTGGCTCCTAATATTTTCAATTACAATATTTGATTTAATTTTTGAAATAATAATGGGTCATAATATCCTTGGTTTTAAATCTTACATGTATGGACGTTTAAGTGGTTTTTTTAATGATGAGCTAATTGCTGGTCATTATTTTTATGCTTTTATATTAATAATTTTATCTTTCATTTACAAAATACTTAATAATTTAAATCTACATTATAAAAATATTCATATAGTTAATTTATTTTATCCTATAATTTTTTTATTTTTTTCAGTTTCATTTCTTATTGGAGAAAGGTCAAATTTTATTAAAATTTCAGCAATGATATTTTTATTTATTTTTTTGTTTGATAAAAAATTTTTTGTAAAAAAAATAATATTATTATTTTCAATGATGATTATATTTTTATCAGTAATTAATTTTCACCCGGATTATAAAGATAGATTTATCACACAATTTAAGGATCCTATAAAATATATTGCTGGATCAGGATATAAAGATCATTTTGAGTCTGGTTTAAAAATATTTCTAGAGAATAAAATTACAGGAGTTGGGCTTAAAAATTATCGAGTAGAGGTTAAAAATAACAAATATACAAATCCATCAATTCACCCTCATCATATTCATGTAGAGTTTTTATCTGAGCTAGGATTGATAGGGTATATTTCTTTTATTATTTTTTTTATATTAAATTTTATAAATTATTACAAATCTCCTTGCCAAAATAATAAACATTACAAGTTAGCTGGATTACTTTTTATTATTACAACATTTATACCATTTCTTCCATCTGGAAGTTTCTTTACATCTCATGCTGCAACTTTATTTTGGATGAATTTTGGATTTATGTCATTTAGGGAAAAAATAAATTAATTATTTTTTTTTTTAAATTTATACAAATTGAAGTAAATTATTAAATAAATACCTATATTAAAGATTATTAGTGATAATTGATATGAGGAATTTTCTATCATTTGAGATGAAATAAAAAAAATTAAAATATTATAAAAAATAATTAGTAAACTAGAAAAGTTATTAGAAATTACGTTTTTAAATTTTAATTTAATTTTTATGTAATGAAATAACAGTTGATGAAAATGAATATTATCAGCATCGGTTGGAGATTTTTTTAATATTAATTTTCTTAAAATTGAAAAAAATGTTTCAAAAGCTGGATACCATAATAACAATGCAATAAAATAAGGTGAGATAAAATTATTATTTTGAAAAATTAAAATTAAAAAATAACCGTAAGCTAATCCTAATAAATATGAACCTGAATCACCTAAATAAAGCTTATTTAAAAAATTAAATATTAATAGATAAATTAATGTAAAAATAAATACTAAATAATCTAAATTTCCTAAATAAAAGAAATCAAACAATTGTAATTTATAAATAAAAAAAGATATAATTAAGTAATAAGATAAAACCAAACCATTTAAACCATCAATAAAATTTGTACCATTTATCAATATCATCAAGCAAAAGCTTGTAAAAATACAACTAATTAAAAAATTTTGTAAATAAAAATCGATTACTGCAATTCTTATAGATAATATGTTGAGTTCAGAGAAATATACAAAACTAAAAACTAAAGTAATTTGTAATAAAAATCTCCACCTAGGTGAAGATAACAAATTTATATCGGCAAGCAGTCCAAGAAAAAAAATAAGAAATGAAAAAATTAAAAACATTAATGATACTTTTACATAAATCATAAATAAGATTAAAAAAACAAATACACCTCCTGAAAGTGGTATATTTAAATTATTAAATAATTTTTGATGTTTGCTTCCAGAATAATTAGGAATTAAATTTTTATTTTTTATTAATTGATTTAAAAAAAAAATAATAAAGGGTAAAAAAAATAAAAAATATATATTAAACATAAACTATCTTTTTTTAAGAAAATTAAGAGACAAACATATCAGTAAATATATCGATTTTAAAAAATTAAATTTCATAAAAGAATTATAAACTCTATAACCATCAATTAATTTTTGAACAGTTGAAGATGATAAAGAACTATTTAATTTTCTCCAAAACATAAGATTTTTATTTATAGATTTTATTTGTATATTTTTTTTTAAAATAATAAGCCATAAAACAAAATCTTCTTTTGTTTTTAATTCAGGAAACATACAATTTTCGTCTAAAACTTCTCTTTTTATCATTACGGATGATAATCCAATATCACATGATTTTAATAAATCATTTATATTATTAAAATCTCGTGCAACTCTTACACTTAAAATATTTCTGTTAATGTCTATTATCTGATAAGAGGTATGAGTAATCAAATATCGATTATTCTGCATAAATTTAATTTGGAATTCTAACTTATTTATTTCCCATAAATCGTCTGCATCGATAAATGCAATATAACTTCCTTTAGATTTTTTAATTCCCAAATTTCTTGATTTTCCAGCACCTAGCGAAAATTTATTTACATATAGTTGTATACGCTTATCAATCTTAATTATATCCTCAATATATTCTAGATCATTAATATCAGAATCATCATAAATTATAATTATTTCTATATTAGTATATGTTTGTTTAATGACTGAGTTTATTGTTTCTTTGATAAATTTTTTTTTTTTTGAAATATGGTATTATGACACTTACTAGGCTCATTGTAATTATTTAAATAAAATATATTTAATAAACAGTTTATAACTAATTATATACAATTATAAATATGTTTATATATTTAATCTAATCTTTTAATGAAACAAAAAAAAATTATTGTTTTTATGCCCTCTGTGGAAGGTGGTGGAGTCGAAAAAAATTTTTTTATTATTACTAATTATCTAGCAAAAAAATTTAATGAAGTTTCAGTGATATGTTTATCAAAAAATTCAAAAAAAAACTTAAGTAAAAAAATAAAATTTGTTTCTTTAAACAATAGATCTATAAAATTTTTAGGAAGAAGAATTAAATTTATTATATCCTTAATTCTTTTATTTAAAGAAATTATTATAAATAGAAACTCAACAGTTTTTTGTTTTCAGGGGATAGTTTACTGTACAATATTATGTAAAATATTTTCAACAAAAATTGTAATTAGATCAAACTCATCACCATCTGGATGGTCAAACAATTTTATTAAACAATTATTATATAAGTATATTTATGGTTTAGCTGATTTAATCATTGTAAACAGTTATGAATTTAAAAAAGAGTTCAAAAAAAAATTTAATCTGAAAAGCATCTGCATTTACAATCCTTTAAATAAATTAGAAATATTAAATAAAGCAAAAAAAAAAATTAAATTAAATTTTTTTAATAAAGAAAAATTTAAAATTATAAGCGTTGCTAGATTTTCAAAACAAAAAGATCATGCTTGTTTAATAAAAGCAATTCAACTGTTAAATAAAAGTGTCAAAAACGTTAGACTACTTATGATTGGATCTGGCTCTGAAACAAAAAAAATACAAAATTTAATTAATGAATTAGAATTGAATAAAATTGCAAAAATACTTAGTTTTAAAGAAAATCCTTTTCCTTATATTAAAAAAGCGGACTTATTTATCTTGTCTTCAAATTTTGAAGGTTTGCCAAATGTTTTGTTAGAGGCGATTGTATTAAATAAATTTGTAATTTCTAGCAACTGTCCAACTGGTCCTTCAGAAATATTAGATCATGGCAAAGGTGGATTATTATTTAAAGTAGGAGATCATAAATCTCTATACAAAAAAATCTTAATTTTTAGAAAAAATAAAAAAAATTCAAACAATAAAAAAATATATGCAAATAAAAGATTGTATCGATTTGATAAATCTTTAAATTTATCTAAATATTACGAAATATTAGCAAAATAATTTTGCATTTATTTATTTTTAAAAATAGATAAAATAATTTTTGAAAAAACTATAATAAATCCAAATTTTGAATAGATAAATTCATAGTATTTTGAAAAAAAACTTTTTTTAAAAAAATTAGATCCAATTTTTAATTCTTCATTACTTTTAAAATGATTTTTTTTTTTATCTAATCCTGAAGTCAATATCATTGACAATAATAATCTTGTATTATTTGAATTATTTTTAGTACCACGATGCCATAAATTATGTTTTCTAATTACTATTTCCCCAGTATTTAATAATAATTTGGTTTTTTCTTTTTTTTTTAAAACAAATTCCCAAAATTTATAATCTTTTTTATGTGTACCAACACAAACTTCTGTTGGACCATTTTTAAATCCAATATCTTCAGTTGCAATTGATATTAAGGTCATTTTCTTTAAAAAATTCCCATCTATGTGAAATAGCTGTAAACCTTTATTGGCTAGCGATAAATTTCCACCAAACTCAATATTATAATGCTGAATATTCTGACCCAAAACAAATTCAATTTTTTTAATAATATCTTTTTTTTTTAATAATTCTAATATTTGATATCCATATTTTCCAGGATAAACATTTAAGTTACCCATTATATATCCTGGCAATCTTTTAACATGATTATTTTTTAGCTCATTATTTAAATCTAAATAAATATTATCTTTTATTTCTAAAAAATTGGGATCATGTAGCAAATCTGTTTTTAAAATTAAATATCCTTTTTTTTCAAACTCTTTCTTTTTGGTTTCAAGAAAATTTAAATCGTTAGTCATCTAAGGAATATAAATATTTTTCTAAAGTTTTATAATGATTAAAAATTGAGAATTTTTTAGCAGTTTTTTTTGCATTTATAATCATATTTCTTCTATCGGCTTCATTTAAATTTAATAAAATTTTAAACTTATGCATAAAATCATCTTCTGAATTATTTTTAAATAGAATTCCGTTTGTTTTTCCAACAATTTCTTTTGGACCATTTGAACAATCACTGGATAATACAAGTGTTTCACTTATAAGTGCCTCAATTAAAACAAATCCTGGATCTTCCCATAATGATGAAAGAATGAATGCTTTAGAATTTTTTAAATATGAAAAGACATTACTCTTGTGCCCAACTAAAAAAATATTATTTGAAAGATTTTGATTTGAAATCCATTTCTTTATTTTTTTTTCTTCTTCACCTTCACCAATAATTACAAGTTTTATTTCAGGATTATTTTTAATTAGTTTGGCAAAACACTTTACCAAGAATGTAAAATTTTTTTGTTTAGTTAATCTTCCAATAGCTAAATAAAAATTATTTTTCTTTAAGTTAATATCTGTTTTTATTTCTTCACTTTTTTTTTTAACAAGCTCTCTAACCTGAAATACTGGGTCATATAATAATTTAACTTTATCTTGATCGACTATTTTTAGACTTTTAAAATATGCTAAGCTTTCAAGAGTTGGAAATGTTATTTTATATATTTTTTTAAGAGTAATTTTCCAAAAAAATACCTTAATAAGTTTATTTTTGGTTTACCCGAAATTCTCAGAATTATTTTAGTATCAAAATTATAAAATAAATTTAAAAATAATGGTAATGATGTGATCAAATGAATTATTAAAAAATCAGGTTTAAATTTTTTAAGAAAATTTTTTAACGAAAAAAAAGAAATTATAAAAATTATTGCGTATTTTATTCTACTTTTTAAAAATCCGTTAGAAGAGAAAATAAATAAATATTTTATATAATTTAAGTTATAAAATTTAATTTGATTTAAATTCTCTAATTTAGAATTTTTCCATTCTCCAAAAACATCAATTATTATTGAATCATATTTACCCTTAGAAAACTTGTTTAAAGACAAGGCTGAGTTAAAAACAGCTTTTACAGTAGCGACATTACTTATAAATGGAGACCAATAACAAACAATTTTTTTTTTATACATTCAAATATTTATTTATAAATTTCAAAAATTTTTTTATTTGAGAATCTATAATACCAGTCTATTGTTTTTTTTAATCCAATTTCAATTGAAACAAATTTTTTGTAATTTATTTTTTTTAATAATTTTTTATTTGAACCATATGTTATATTCATTTCACCTTTTCTCTTATTATGAAAATTAATTGAAAAATTTTTTTTTAAATATTTTTCTGTCAAAGAAAGAATTTTTTTTATTTTAATTGGTCTTGATGCACAGATGTTAAAAGTTTCGATCTTAAAAAATTTTTTTCTTGAAAGTTTAAAAATTATTTTTGCTAAATCATCTATATATGTAAAATCTCTAAGATGTTTTCCATGATTATAAATATTTAATGGCCTAAATTGATTTATTAAAGATAGCATTTTTAAAACCAACATATCAGGTCGACCGTAAGGTCCATAAACTGTGAATGGCCTAATAATTACTGTCGATATTTTCTTAGTATCTATTTTTTCTTTTATAATTTTTTCACACAAAACCTTTGTTTTTGCATAATAATTTTTTGGTTTAAGTTTAAAATTTTCCTTAATTGGAAATTCATTTTGATCTCCATAAACAGAGCTTGATGATGAAAAAATAAAATTTTTAGGATTAAAAATTTTTATAACACTTATTAAAGATTTTGTTGCTTGAACATTGTTGTAATTGTAACTCTTTGGATTTTTATAAGAATAAATAACACCTGGTTGGGCTGCTAGATGAATTACATTTTTAATCTTATTTGCCTCAAATAAATTTTTTAATTTTTTTGTTTTGCAAATATCTAATTTATGAAAATCAAAATTTTTATATTTTTTTAATATAGAGAGTCTTTTTAATTTATATGATTTAGAATAATAAATATTTAAACTATCGACTCCAATTACTTCTTTATTTTTTTTTAATAATAATTCACATACACTGAAGCCAATAAAACCTGCACAACCAGTAACTAAATACATCTAAATTCCTTTTAATATTTTTTTTGCTCTAGAAATTAATTTAAATTTTTTACTGAGTTTATAGTTATTTTTAGATATAATAAATCTTCTAGATACATTATTACTTATTTTATCTATTTCTAATTTCCATGACCTTATATTATCAAAATTTTTTATAAAAATTGCGTTATTGTTGTTAATTACCTCCTTCAATACCGGTAAATTCGAAGCAATTATAACTTTTCCTGATGACAAATAGTCAAACAACTTTAATGGTGAGGTATATTTAATAATATTTCCCACGTCTCCAGTTGCTGTTACTCTTGATAAGTAAGGCATTAAAAGTATGTCCATTTTTGAAACATGTCTAAATAACTCTTTGTTAGGAACGAAGTTATTTAATTTTAAGTTATCAGAAATATTTTTAAGATTTTTGTATTTATTTAAATTTCCATAAATGTAGTATTTATTTTTTTTATCTACTTTAGACAAATTAATAATAGTTTCCGCACCTCTAGATTTATATATTGATCCAAAGTATCCAATTTTAAGTCTTTTGTTTCTATTAAATTTAAATTTTCCACTAAGGGATGACCCACTTGGACTTACGATAATTTTTTTTTGATCTAATCTAAAATTATTTACAAAATATTTTTTTATACTATTTGTAATTGCTGCTAATTTTACTAATTTTATAGAATTAAGATAATTTGTTTTAGTAATAAGAAATTTTACAATTCTACTTTCTATTTCAATATCATGATGTAATTCTAAAATATGTTTTTTATTAAATAAAACTAATAAAAAACTTGTAAAAAAATTACGTGTTATAAAAATATCTGGCTTATATTTTAAACTAATAATTATAGATATTAATGAGAAAAAATAATAATTAAAACCTAATGGAAATTTTTTGAAAAATTTGATTTTTTTAATTTTAAATCTATTTTTTACATCATAAAACTTGAAGATATTTTCACTAAATTTTCTTGTGTTGGGAGATACAAGAGTTACATCATGCTTTAAATAACTAAAAGCTTCACACATCTTAACTGTTTGAATTGAACTAGCAATTTTTGCAGGAAAGGAATTATTTGATAAATAAAAAATTTTCATCAAAAATTATGCTGTTTAAGAAAAATTTGTAAACTTATTAAATTCCATATTAAATATGGGTCACAATAGCCGTTCTTATGATTTTCTAGAAGTTTATTACACTCATCAATGTTTATTATTTCGTTAGAATTATAATAGCTTTTACTTAAAATTTCTTTTGAAAATTTATAAAGATCTTCTCTTAATAGTTTAGAAAATGGTGTATCAAATCCTAATTTAGCTTTATTTACATTTTCTAATTCTCTTTTAAAATTTTTTCTAATCAAATGTTTATAATTTAAAAAAACACCATATTTTTTGAAATCATTTACCAATAAAAAATTCTCAATTATATTCTGATCCAAAAATGGAACTCGACATTCAATAGATGAATTAGAATATATTTTATCATTACGTAAGAGAACATCATTCTGTATCCAAGTATCCAAATCATGGTACATTACCGAATTAACATTGGTATTAGTTTCTATTTCGAGACTATGATTTAATGTTTTATTTAGATCAAAGGAATTAAAATACTTAAAATTTTTATAAACTTTATTTTGATTTTTGAACAGATTTTGTTCACTAAAAGATAAAAAAAAATCTCTTGAATTTTTAAGAAAAAAACGATTAAGGTTTTTATTTCTAAATTTAAAATTAAAACTTTTTAAAGGATTTAGGTAATTTAATATATTTATTTTATGGATAGATTTGTATCTATCATAACCTGTGAATATTTCATCACCACCATCACCAGAAAAAAGTACTTTTTCATTTACATTTTTGCTTAAAATATAATTTGCAATTGAATTAGTATTTCCAACTGGTTCCTCAACTATATCAACTATCTTGTCTGCTGTATCAATAAAATCTATTGGTTTAACAGATATTGGATTTAAATTAATTTCATATTTTGAGGCAATTTTTTTAGCAGTAAAGAAATCTCTTGAAAATTTTTTTGACCCTTCAAAAAAAACAGAATAAGCGTTAAATTTGTTGTTTTTACTCTTTCTTAAAAGAGAAAATATTAAATTAGAATCTACACCCCCTGACAAAGATAATGCTACTGGAACATCTGAGATAAATTGATTAGAAAAAATATTTGATAAATTATTTTTAAAATTAACTAAATTATTTTTTTTAAAATTAAACTTTAAAAAATTTTCTTTATTAATATTTCCATTATCAAAAGTTATCAATTGTCCAGGGCGTATTTTATAAATTTCTTTAAAGAAGGTTTCATCATAGTCATTTCTATTAAAATTGGAATAAGAAATTATTGCATTTAAATTAAGTGTCTTTTTTTTTAAAGATAATAATAATGGCTTAACTAATGAAGAAAAAAAAAATTTTTTGTTTAATTTATCGTAATAATAGTAAAAAGGTTTTACTCCCAAAACATCTCTGATCAAATAAATTTTTTTTTTTAATTTATCATAAATTGATATTGCAAATATTCCAGATAACATTCTAAATGCTTCAATATTATATTCACTAAATAATCTAATTATTACCTCAGTGTCAGATGTAGTATCAAATTTATGACCCTTAAGTTCTAATTTTTTTTTTAATTCTAAATAATTAAAAATTTCACCATTAAAAGAAATAATTAAATTCTTAAAAATAAAAGGTTGATTAGATCGTGGTTTTGTATCAATTATTGCCAATCTATTATGTGAAATTGAAAATTCAGGTAAGAGCAAGTTTCCAGTATAATCAGGTCCTCTTGGCTGAGTAATTTTGCTCATTTTATTAAGCAATTCTTCATTTTTAAAATTAAATCCGTTTATTCCACACATAAATTCTCTTAATTCATTTTATTTATAAATTTTATTGAAGTTGAGTATAAATTTTTTTTAAAATCTGAGATTAAATATTTTATCTTATCTTTGTTTAAAGGTGTGTTTTTTAAATGATTTAAAATTAATTCTTTTTTTGTTAATTTAATAAAATTATTTTTAATAAATAATTTTACTAAACTTTTGTTAGTAAAACAATTTACGTGCTCTAACGGTTGAGTAGGTCCTTTTTCAATTACGAAATAATTTTTTTTTTTAAAAATTTCAGCTCCATCAGGAACACTAACATTTATTAGGCCACCTTTTTTTGCAATTTTTTTTAAGGAATTCATTATCGTTTTTAAATCTGTTACATGTTCAAGAACTTGTTCAAGTCTTATGAAATCAAAAAAATTTTTATAATCCTTTATTTCACTTTCATCTATAACCTTTACATTTTCTAATTTTTCTAAATATTCTTTTCTAGATGGAGATACCTCAAAAGCATACAAATTTGCTTTATTTTTATCTATATTATTAAACCATGTTCCCCAACCCGCTCCAAAATCAAGTAGATTGATTTTTTTTTTATCAAAAAAATTATAAACAAATTCAAATTCAGAATTAAATCTAATTTCATTATTTTTTTTTGAGAATTGACTTTTATTAAAACTTTGATTTTTATCGATTATTTTTTCATATAAATTAAAAGCAAGTTGATCGGTAGGTTGATTTTTTTGCCATAAATATTGACAATTTTCACATAAAATTAGAGTGTATTGGATATTTTGAATAAATTTATAAAGTAATTCAGTACCAATTGGTCCATAAAATTTCATAAAAAAATCTTTAATTTTAGGATCTGTATAATTTATTTTTGAAACCTCTGATCCATTTTCGTCACAAATTTCACAAGTATTTTTCTCTATATAATTTTGCATCTTTTAAAATAATTTACCAAAGCAGATCATTTTTAAAATTTTTCTCCAATAAACTCATTTCGTATTTGCTTAAAAAATCTTTGGCTTTGAAAACGTTTCTTTTAGATTTTTCTATATTAAAATTAATATTATTAATTTTTTTAATATTTAAAAATTTATTAATTTTTTTTGTAGATTCATCAAATTTTAAAATAAAATCCTCAAAGTTTATTTGCATTATATTTTTATTATTTTTACTAGAAATATCTTTATTTATTTTTAATAAATTTTTATACCATTCAATAAATAACTTCACATCATATCCTGGATATGCAGATGATGATCTCCATTTCATACTATAAAATATACTTCTTGGATCTCTATTAATCTTTATAATTTTTAAATTATCAAAATATTTAAATGCAATAGATGGATTCCAATAATTGGTTGCCTGATCTAAAATGATATTTTTTTTATTTATACTTTTTATTTTTGATTTGAAAAAATTATATAAAAAATTTTTTGATAATTTTATAAATAAATCTTTCTGAACTGGTAAGATCATTTTATAAGATTTATACTGATTATGTTTGTGTTTAAATAATTTTATATTAATTTTATTCTCAATTTTATCTAAACTTTTTAAAGAAATTTTTTTGTATTGTGGAAGTCCAATATATTCCATTTTCTTTATCTCTTTAATATATTTTGAAACCAAACTATAAAATTTTCCACCATAAACTTTTCTTGAATTAAGTAATTTATCTTGATTTAAATCTTCACAATATTTTTGAAATTGAAAAAGTGATTCAGCTGCATTATTTATTGAAAAATTATCATAAAAATTTTGATATAAATTTTCAATACCATAAGGATCACAAATAATTCTTATTTCTTCACCATTTGTAGGTGACTCAAAATCATTTCTGCCACATAAATAATCGTGCACTGCCCCACCACCACTATTTCCTGGGCTACTTGTGATTACATAGTTCATATAATTTCAAACTTTAATTTTTGTCTAAAAGAAAAACCTCAGGTAAAATTTGTTCAAATTTTAAGTTTTCTACTTTTTCTATATTATTTAAATTTTTAACTCTATTTTGATATGAGCTATAAGTTAAATTATCACCAATTTTATCCTTATGTAACAAATCATTAAAAGTAAGACCATTTTTCCTTAAATTAAACACTTTTTTTATATCACTTTTAAACTCTCTGAACTTATTAAGCAAATATGTATTAAAAGATATTTTTGGGCTAATAAAAATACTATCATAAGAGTTTATATTTTTTTGTTTATTTATTGTTTGTAATAATAAATCTATGGACTCAATATTTTCTAAATTTTCTATTGAGTTTTTTAACTCTGAACTTGATTCAAATTTAGTTATATTATTTTGATTTAAAATTAATTTATTAAGTTCCTCTGACGATCTAACTACATTCGATATTTGTTTTAATACTCCAATTTCAACATCTCTTGATTTTTTTCCTAAAAAATTAATAATTTTTTTTTCTAAGATAAATGCCTCTAATAAACTAGTAGAATTAGTAGATATTACAAAATCACAAGCTTTAATAAAAGAATTTGTATTAAAGTTTTCAAATTTATTTAAATAAATATTTTTAAATGATTTTGCTGATAAATATTTTTTCCAAAAAATTTTATTTTCTACAGGATGTGGTGAAATTACTAGATTCTTATTTGGAAAATTTATTTCAAAGTTATTAATAAAATCTAAAACTTCAATTAAAACTTCTCTTTGCATGGTAATTTGATCATAAAGATTTATCGCTGTTTTTGACTTTATAGGTATCTTGTCTCTTATTATTATAGATGTTGCAAAATCTATAAAATCCTCTGTTTTTCTAAAGACATTTACTTTGCTAAACTGACTTGCTAAAAGTATAAAATCTCCATAATTTTCTTTTATTATTTTTGCCTCTTTCTCTAAATATATACTGTTCTTATTTTTCAAGAGGTCTAGTCGTAAATTTCCTATTTTTTGAATATTATTCGAGACTTGAGGAAATTGTTTCTTAATTTCTACGGTATCAACCTCACCGACAGTTAAAATTTTATCAATCTTAGTAAGATTTTCGTTCTTCATTCTAAGTTCAATTCTTTCTTTCATGTCCCATGCTAAAATAATTTCTTCATCATTTGAATAAACGACAAATTTATTTGTTTTTAAAAAGTCAATTATTTTAGTATTATTTGGTCCGAAACTTTTTAATAATACAATTCCAGGATTACATCTATTAAATATATTCCAAACATTACCTTTATGTCCTATTACAACTCTATAATTTTTATTTATAGCTTTTAAAGCAAATAAAGTTTTTGCATCTAATTCTCTCTTTACACTTTCAACTAATATAAAAATTGTTTTTTTTTTCATTTAAGTTTTTTAGTGATTATTTGTAAAATTTATTTAAAAGTTTCAAATCTTTCTTATTATCAATTTCAAACCAATATTTGTTTGTTGAAAAAGTTTTAACTTTGTATTTGTGTTTTTCAACACATAAGTTAATAAATTCTGTAAACTGAATTTTTTTTTGGATTTTTTTTGAAAGTAAATTAAATATTTTAAAAATATCTTGGGAGGCAGATTTTTTAATTTTCATTAAACCCATAAATTGTCCTTGTATTTCAGAATAATTTTTTGGTCTACTTCCTATTTGTAATAAATGCATATTTTTATTGATTTTAAAGGTTTCAAGATCATTTAATGGATTTTTATATTTCATTTTCCAGTGTTTTTTCCAATTATTATTTGATGGTAAAACAAAAGAGCCTTTTTCTTTAATTAATTCACTCAAGATGTTTTCATCGTAAAAGATATCGCCATAACAAATAAGACAATTATTATCAAATAACCAACTTTTAGCATTAAACAGTGAATAAACCATATTTGAGGTATTCCATTTATCATTTATAAAAATTTTAATATTTAACCTTTTAAAAAAATTTTTTCTATAACCTGCAACGACGGCAATTTTCTTAATACCAAATTTTCTTAATGAGTCTATTTGATGCTCAATTATAGATTTTTCACTTATATTTAAAAAACATTTGGGTTTATTTTTTGTAATTTCCTTTAATCTTGAACCTCTTCCAGCTGCTAATATAATTGCTCTCATAAAAATTAATTAATCTTAATAGGTTTAATAGTCTTATCTTCACAATTTAAAATTAGAAAATCATTAATTATTAAATTGTTATAAATATTTTCTCCACACCCGATAGCAGCAGGAATTCCAAACTCAGAACTCCGGATTGCCATGTGTGAATTTGCTCCACCAAATTTTGTTATTAGTCCTTTTATCTTATGTGTAAAAATCCAATCATAACCTGGATCAGCACCTTCTATTAAAACTATTTTATTATCAATTTTACCATCTAACGTTTCAGAAGAAACTATTTTGATTAATCCTTCAACTTTTTTTGTTGTAATAAAATTTGGAATGTTAATTTGAAAGGGGGCAATGAAAGGACTCGTTTCTTTATGAATTATTTGTGGTAATTTAATCGATTGAGTAATTTTATGAAGTTTTTCATTCATTGAAGATAGTTTTTTTAAATCCTTTATAGTAATATTTTTTTTAGATAAATATGAAATTGGCAAGTTTGCAATGTATTTAGTTTTAATTTTTTTTGCTTTTGAATAGTTTGTAATTATACTTAAAATCTGACTTACACTTTTAGTGAATATAAACTTACTGTATTCTCTAGCCGCAATAGAGTTTTTTATATAATTTATTAAAATGTCAAAATTTATGTTATTAAATTTATCTCTTAATAATAATTTTTCAATTTTTCTTCTTTGTGTTTTTGTAAAATTAAATTTGAATTTGTTCTTTTTATCTTTTTTTTTTCGATTAAAATCAAAATAATTTTTTTCATCATATCTCTTAGACATTATATCGTAGGTACCAGGGCGTAAGTGTCCATATTTCTTATTAAATTTTATTTTAAAATTTTTTCTCTTTGAAGCTTGATCCAAATCATCTACCATCTCTGAAGTAATAGTCTTAATACTTTTCAAAAAGTTTTGTATTTCTTGAGAAGTTAGAATGTTAAGAGTTTCAAATGATTTTATAATTGTTGTAGAAATAAATGCATGTCTAGCGAGAATTGCAAATGGAAGTACGCCAAATTTTTTACAGTCATTAATTAAAATATTTAATTCTTCTAAATTTCTATTTTTTGAAAAATTTAACTGTTTATTTTTCAACATTTCGACTTTTTTAAGTGATTTTTCAACACTAAAATCACTATTTTTATCAATACACTTAATGGTTAATTTCTTTAATTTTTCAATATAATCTTTTTTTTCTTTATCATTTAGTGTTGAACCTATTAATTTTTTAAACTTTTCTTTAATATCAAATGAAAAACAAGTAACAGCTAAATCAAATTCAATTTTATCATGAAGTGTAGGATTATTTTTTAATTTTTCTAACCAATAATTAATAAGTTTGCTTGAAATATTTTTTGATAAATCTTGAGGTATAAAAGAATTTAAACTTAATCTAACATCAATGTATGGTTGACCAGCAAAAGATTGCATTAATTTTTTTTGTTTTAATTTTTTATAACCCATTTTTTCTCTAGCATCTGACCAGATATGATTTGTAATTAATTTTTCATAAAGAGAGATAGATAATGATCTTGGTGTTTTGCCAATCATTTCAGCTGGATTCCAATCTGGCATTTGACCAAAAATTGTAGTTTTTCCAATTAAATTTATATCCTTTTTTCTGAATAAGTTTAATATTTTTGAATTTGTATTTAAAAGAGTTTTGTTAAATTTTTTTTTTAAATTTTTATTCCATGGTTTTGCTTTTGCAATTTCTCTTACCTGAAGTAAAAATATATTTAAATTTTTATCACAAGCAAATTCAATATCAAGAAACTTGGATCTTGATATATTCTCTAATTCTCTCACACAATTAATAATTTTCCTAAACCTTGGTGACTTCAGTTTATTAATTTTATTCCTATATATATAAAGAGATCTATTAGAATATTCTGATGCTCCTGATGTAACAGTGTTAGTTAATCCACTAATATCATCATAATTTATAACGTAGTAAGGAGCACCATTATTTAGATTATGTGTAAATATTACACCACTTAAATAAGTATTTTGAATCATTTGCTGTATTATTACTTCTGATTTGTTTAAATTAATTTTTTTTTCTTTATATCCAGCAATTATTTTATTTATGCAATTTTCTATTTTTTTTTTATCATTAGTTTCTATATTTAAAAAACTATCATAAGCTCCAGCATTTGAATTATCAGAGCTATCCTCACCATATGCTGAAGATCTTATGGCTAATGTATCAAAATAATTATCTTTCAAAAAAAAAATATTTATATCATTTAAAATTTTATTTTTTTTTATTTTCCAATCTTTAATATTTATCACTAAGGTTTTAGGTACTTTAAATTTTTTCAATTTATCCTCGAAGTAAATTAAAGTTTTACCTTTAGATAATTTTTTCATTATTATTTTCTAAGATTAATTGTTTCTCTTTAAAATAAATTATTTGATCACAATATTTTAAAAGATCCCTGTTGTGAGAAGTAATTATTACAGTCTTATCTGAGTAATTTTTAAATATTTTTTTAACTATTTCCTTTTCATTTTTTTCATCAAGTTCGTTAGTGGGTTCATCTAAAATTAATATTTCTTTATCAGCAAAAATTGCTCTCGCAATTGATATTCTCTGCCTTTGTCCACCTGAAATATCTGTACCTTTTTCCCCTATAACTGTATCCAAACCATTTTCTAAATTACTTATAAACTCAGATAAATTAACTATATCGATTACTTCTCTTAATTTTACTAGATCAGATTGATCTAATTTACTTTTAAAAGTAATATTAAAACTTATTGTTTCATCGAGTAAAAAAGTTTCTTGAGATACGTAAGAAAATAAACTTTTTATATTATTATTGTTAAATATCTGTTCACCATCTAGTTTAATTGTGCCATTTGATGGTTTTAAAAAACCAATTATTAAATTTAGCAAAGTACTTTTCCCAGAACCGCTATCACCAAAAATTGCTATTTTTGTTCCTTTGTTAATTTTAAAATTAAAGTTATCTATAATACTTTTTTCTTTTGTTAAATAATTAAAACTTACATTAGTTAATTCTATATTTTTAGAAAATTTATTGATGACATTTTCATTATGTGTTTCATTAAGTTCTTCAAAATTATTTTCCAAATCATACTCATTTATTATAAGGTCCATAGATGCAGAATTAGATTTTATTTGATTTATAGAATTAATCATTCTTGTTGTTGATGGAAATAACCTAAATCCAGCTACTGCAAACATACCTAATGTTGCTAAAATTTCTTTTTTTTCTATACCCGAATAAGTCATAAAAATAATAGAAACACATAATGCAAAAACCATTAACGACTCAATTAAAATTCTAGGACTATCGTTAAATATAGAAAATAATCTTGTTAGATGTAGATATTTACCTTCTTCAGTAGAAAATTTATTCAAGAAAAAATTCTGTTTTCTAAAAATTTTAAGTTCTTTTATAGATGACAAACCTTCAAGTAGTGCTTTCATTGAAATGCCATTATGCACTAGTCTTTGTTTACCCCATCTAAATACTTTTGTTTTTGCAATTAGATAAAATATTAAAGTCAATATTGATATTAAAAGAAATATAGTAATTGCAACTTTTGAATTTAAATAAAGCAGGACTGTGCCTATTGATAATATAACCATTGACTCTATACAAATGGTTAAAACATCCATAAAATACTTTGCAAATCTAGAGGACTCTTGGGTAATATTCCTCATTTTAATTGCTGTATTTTGTTTAGATGAGTCTAAATAAGATTGATTAAGATAAATTTTAAAAAGTTTTTTTTGAATTTTTAATTGTACTCTATTAGTAAAACCATGTTTCCACCATTGTAGAAAAATTAAAAATAAATTTTTTATTATAAATATTAATAATATTAAAATAAGTAATATAAAAACCATTTGTTCATAATTAAAGACACCAAAGTATGTTTCAAATAGAGAATATATTTTTTCTTGTTTAAAATTATCTGACAAAATTGTTATTATTAAAGGAAATACAGCGCCTATACTCAAGGACTCTAATAACATGACAATAATAATCAGGAAAAAAAAATATACTAAATTTTTTTTTTCCTCTAATGGAATAATTTTAAGTATTTTTTTCATTAAATCGTGATTATTAAATTAAATTCTTGTGTTTTTTTTATGTTTCTAATGTTGAATTTATTCTAATCAAGACTAAAATTTTATCACAATTGTATTAAAATCATAAATTTGTGCTCTTTTTTGCAGAATATATTAAATTGTTTAATTAAATGAGAATATTAATTTAAGCATTTTTTATTTAATAATTATTTAATATAAACAAAAATTATTTAATGCTATAGAAACCCTTTGTTAATGAAAGCAAATTTTGAGTTAATTTGAAATAAAATCATGAAAGTAAGTATAATAATTACAAATTATAATTATTCTAAATATTTAGCCAGATGCATTAGAAGTTGCATGTCTCAAGTAATGGATAGAAAAGATTATGAAGTAATAGTTGTTGATGATGCGTCAACAGATAAAAGTATGGATATTTTAAATGATTTTAAAACAAATATTAAGATTATAAAAAATAAAAAAAATCTTGGTGTAGCAGAGTCTGTTAATAAAGCTGTAAAAATTTCTAAAGGTGAATATTTTGTAAGAGTGGACTCAGATGATTATATTTCAAGTTACTTTATAATGTTTCTATATAATAGTTTTAGAATTTTTCCTAAAAAATTTGCAGTAGCTTGTGATTATTTCCATATAGATGAAAATGAAAAAATTATTAATAAATTATCTGCATCTGCATATCCGATTTCATGTGGAATTATGTACAACAAAAAAAAATTTATAAAATTTGGCATGTATAATCCTAAGTTCAAACACAGAGAGGAGGAGGAAATTAGATTAAGATTAGGAAATAAATATAATCTATACAATTTAAATATTCCACTTTATAAATATAAAATTCATCAAAATAATAAAACAAAATCAAATAAATATCTAATAGACTTTCGTAAAAAAATTGATTCTCTTAAAACAAAAAAAAATTTTAAAGAACTTAATTCTCATAAATTATTAAAAAATTTAATTTTAATTATTCCAGCTAGAGGAAATTCAAAAAGATTTAAAGATAAAAATATATTTCAAGTTCAAGGAAAACCAATGATAGCATGGCCAATTTTAGAGGCAAAAAAATCTTCTTTAATAAAAGACATATATGTGTCATCTGAATCAAAAAAAATACTTGATGTGGCAAAAAAATTTGGAGCAAAAAAAATTTTAAGACCATCTAAATTATCAAAAGATAATGTATTTAAACTAGAAGTTATAAAACATGCTGTAATTGAAATTGAAAAAAAAACAAAAAAAAAGTTACGTCAGTGATTAGCTTACAAGCTAATTCTCCTGAAATAAAACTTAATCACATTGAAAATACAATTAAAAAATTAATTATTGACAGATTGCAAGAAGTAATTACTGTCGATATTAAAAATAACTGTAATGCAGCTATTAGATTTATGACCAGAAGTACACTTTTTCAAAAATCATTAAGTACAAATCATGGATTTCTTCATGCTGATGTTAAAGATATTCACTTTAAAGAGGAAATAAATAACTTAAAAAAATTATGAAAACCAACATAAAACAAAGAAAAGTAAAAATTATAGCCGAAATTCATCCACAACATTTAGGATCAATTTCAGAAACGAAAAGAATGATTTTACAATGTAAAATGGGAGGTGCTGATTTTGTAAAACTTCAATTATATAGTTCAAAAAAACTATTCAATAATACTGATAGATCATACTTAGAATTCTCAAAAAAAGAATTTTTAGAAATAGTCAAATATTGTAAAATTATAGATATTGAAATATTTGCATCAATATTTGATAAAGAAAAAATAATTTGGTGTGAAGAGGCTAAAATTCAATTTTACAAAATAGCTAGCAGAACTTTAAGTGAAGATTTAGAGTTATGTAAAAAAATTGTAAAAACTGGAAAAACTGTTTTTATTTCTTTAGGTATGTACGATTATAAAAAGAAAAGTCTACCATTTAAAAGTAATAACGTGGTTTATTTTTATTGTGTTTCAAAATATCCAACAAATTTGAATTTAATTGAAATGCCAGATTTTGAAAAAAATAAATATATATCTGGATATAGTGATCATACAATTGGATTAGCTGCAAGCATATACGCTATATCAATGGGCGCTGATTATATAGAAAAACATTATTCAAATAATAAATCTTTAGGAGTTGATACACAAATGGCGCATGTTTGTTCTATGAACCAAAGTGAATTAAGTAGTTTAAGAGAATTTGCTGATTCAATAACACTTATTAAATCAAAAAAATAAATTATCTAATATGAAGTGTTTAATATGTGGGAAAAAAAAATTTAAAATTATTTGGAATGATAAGATTAGATCTGGCATTAATAAATTTACAAAAAAAAAGGAAAAAATTCTTCAGTGTGAAAACTGTGAGCTAGTTTTTTTGAAAAAAAGAAAAAAAATTCTTGAAAACTCTGCATTAACTCGAAAACATTTCAACAAAAATAATTCAATTAAAGAGTTTGTAAAATTTCATAGCACTAGAGAATTTAAAAAATTTAATTTTATAAAGAAATATTTAAATTTTGAAAAAAAAGATATATTAGAATCTAATTGTGGAGCTGGTTTAATAATTAATGCTTTAAAAAAAAAAGCCAAAACTACAGCAGGAATTGACAATCCAATTTATGAAAAATTTTTAACAAATAATAATCATTTGTTTTTTAAAAATGTTGATGAAACTATTATAAAAAAAATTAAATTTGATATTATATTTAGTTTATCAGAAATAGAACATAAGTTTGATCCAATTTTATTTATAAAGAAAATTCGGAAAATTTTAAAAAAAAATGGTTATTTAATTTTAAGAATACCCAACTTTAAAAACATTTATTCTTATTTATTACATAAAAGCTTTTTTAGATATGATTTCCGTACGTCACATAATTATTATTTTTCAGAAAATAATTTAGATTTAATGTTTAAAAAATTAAATTTTAAAATTCATCTTAAAAGAGGTTTTAATGAATATTCATTAAATCACCTTAGTACTTATATGATTAAAAATAAAAGAGTTAAAACAAAAGATGTTAAGAATATTTTTAATTTAAAAACTAGCCAAAGAGTATTAGAAAATATAGAAAAATCTAATGTCTCTACTAGTTTTATTTATATACTTAAAAATTAGCTCAATTAAAAAATATTAATAAGCTTTGGTTTAGAGTTATTTTTTTTTATTTTGATGTGATTATTCAAATTTTTATAAGCTTTGTTAATATATTTTGGGTTAAAGTCTTTCTTTAAAAATAGCTTAGATTTACTATTAGTTTTAATACCTTTTGCATAAAAGTTTTTTTTTAATAAAAGTGATATTTTTTTTGGAACTATATCAGAAAAGTTTTTAATTGCTTTACATGATAAAGTGTTAACTGTATCCTTTTTTGTAATTTCTACTGATGTTTGAAAAAAAATATTTCCACTATCTACTTTCTGATCCAATGAATGCAAAGTTAAACCAACATGATTTGACTTATTATTATAATGTGGCCAAAAATTAGTATTAACACCTTTGTACTTTGGTAAAAGACCACCGTGTATATTAAAAAATTTAATTTTTTTAATTTTTATTTTTTTTACTTTTTGGACATTAATTTTTTGGCAACCATAAGATATTAATATGTTTGGTCTATATTGCTTAACTAAATCAATAATTTTATCATTAAATTGATCAAATGAAATTTTATTTCTATCTAAGAAATGTATTTTTTTTTTGTTTAGATTAAAAAAAGATATTCCATCTTTATAAAAAAAATGCTTTTGTATTTTTATAAAGTTTTCTATGTGATTTTTATAAATTTTACTTTTTTTTTTTAAAAAATTATGATCTATATTTATGTCTCTCTTTTCAATAATCCATACAAAATCATTTAAATATTTAGAAAATTTCTGGATCATAAATAAATGTCTATAATCATTACCTGTAACAAAAATAGTTTTCATTTGATTATCTTAATTATCTTTTTTTTTTCTAAAATTTCGACAGCAGCACATACATTATATAAATCTAAATTATATTTAATTACTAAATCAATTAATGCATTTTCTTCATCAGAACATGATAAGATATATAAAATTGATTTAGTAAGTTTGTTTGAATTTTTATCTATATATAAATTATGTTTTGATAAAAATACTTCACCATATTTATTTTTTATAATTAATTTTCCGCTTAATTGATCATATATTTTAAGGAAAAAATCGAGTTCATCAATTGATTTCACTATTTTGCTTATAGTCATAAATTTTTTGTCATCTAATGAAGTGTGATATTCTTTATATTCTCTATATATCGTTCTCGAAACTTGCCCAACAGGCAAATCAAATCCTGAAGAGCAATATTGCCTTTCGTCTGACCCTTTAATGGGATCATATTCTCTAATTTCAAATTTATTTTTTTTTTTAAAATATTCAAAAAATTTATTTATTCCACAATTTTCATTTTTTGCTTTTTTAAATGATAATTTTTTTTTTGGACCACCTAAACATGTTAGTACCAAACCACCAGATAAATTTTTTTTTATTTCTTTTTTATGTTTATTCAAATAACATAAACTTCCTATAGTTTCTGGGTTAAGCAAAAACTCATAATTAAGATTTCTTTTTTTCCAGTTATTAATCTTGTTATATAATCCAAGCAGAACAAGTGGCCCACTTAATTCATTATTAGCCATCGAAGGATGACACAAATAAGAAGTTATCAAAAATTTCTTTTTTGAAGCTCCCTTAAGGTTTTTAGTACCTACTATCAAATTTCCTTTTTTGAATTTTGAGTTAATGACTGCATGATATCTGCCCTTTTTTAATTTTTTTTGCTCATTAAAAGAAACATTAAAACCTGCTCGTTTTTCATAATATGAAAAAGTATATGGAATAGCTTTGGGCGTCTTTTTCAATGAATATAGAATTTTTTTCAATTCATTCAATTCTAATTTCTTATTAATACTTTTTGAATAATTCATTACATGAAGATTGTTTATTTTGAAATTACAAATTTTTTTTTTATCAGGTGTTAAAATATATGCATCCTTAATTTCCCATTCATCAGGTACTACCCAATCAAAAATTTTTTTACCTGATGGAAATTTTAAATACTTCATTCCTATATATTTATTTAAAATATCAAGTGAGTCTGTATAACCTTTTCCTAAGATTGATCTACAGATTGGAAACAATTCATCAAAAAGATTTGAAAAAAAATTCTCATTCATTTTTGTTTTAAGATTTTTCATAAATTATGCAAAAATAACATTTGAGGATTTTTTTTTATACCTAGACCTTGTATCAATTATTAATTTAGAGTTATTTTTAATTAGTTTATAATCAAATGCGTCATGATCAGTTACTAAAATTACCGCATCATAACTTTGTAAAATTTTTTTGTTTATTTTTTTACTTTTCATATTTTGAAAATTGTATTTTCTTAATTTTGGTATTTTGGAAATAAATGGATCACTGTAATCGACCTTATTTCTATTTTTTTTCAAAATTCTGATCATTTCAAATGCTGGTGACTCTCTACAATCATTTATGTTTTTTTTGTAAGCTACTCCTAATATTAATATTTTATTTACTTTATTGCTTAAATTTTTACTCAATTTTTCTATAACCCATGAAGGCATAGAATTATTTATCTTTCCTGCTAAATTAATAAATTCAGTATTTATGCCTTTTTTTTTTGCTTTCCAAGACAGATAAAAAGGATCTATAGGTATACAGTGACCACCCAATCCCGGTCCGGGGTAAAATGCCTTAAAACCGAATGGTTTTGATTTAGCAGCTCTGATTATTTCATTAATATCTAGCTTCATTTTAAAACAGATTTTTTTCATTTCGTTCACAAAACCAATATTGATAGCTCTATAAACATTTTCATATATTTTTGTCATTTCAGCAATTTCAATTGAGCTCACTTTAATAATTTTTTTAAAAATTATTTTGTATACTTTTCCAATTAAATTTAAACAATTGGGGCTATATCCGCTAACTATTTTTGGAATAGAATTCATTTTGATTGATAGCCCTGGATCATTTCTTTCTGGTGAATATGCAAGAAAAAAATTAATGCCTAATTTAAATTTTTTTTTAAGAGTTTTTTCAAAAATTTCTCTTGTTGTTTCTGGGTAAGATGTAGACTCTAAACATAAAATTTGGTTTACTCTCAAATATCCTTTTATTTTATTAAATGTTTTTTTAATAAAACTCAAATCTGGTATTTTTCTATTTTTTAATGGGGTAGGTAAACAAATTATAATTACATCTACATTTTTTATATTTTGAAAATTGTGTGTAGGTATAAAAAAGTTTTTATTTAATGCTTCTTTTATTTTTTCTGGACTTACATTGGATAAATAACTTTCACCTTTTTTAAGCTTTGATATTTTCTCCTTATCTATATCAAATCCTATTACTTTAATTTTAGACTCACAAAACTGTAAAACTCTTGGTAAACCGACGTACCCAAGGCCAATAACACCAACTGTAAATTTTCTATTTTTAATCTTTTTTGAAAACATTTTTCTTAAATGTTGATATATAATTCTTATGTTTTGAGCAAATAAAATAAATTTCGGGTGAACTATATTTTTTTTTAATTTCGTGTGTCAAAACATGAATATATATTTTTTGATTATTCAAATATTTTAAAAATTTTTCAGTTAATGAAAACAAGTGCTGTTTATTCATATTATTATCTATATGAGCATAAACTATAACTAATTTGCTATTTTCTAATGCAAAATCAAGAATTTTTTTAGGATTCTGTGTATGATCAAAACTATGAAAAATACCAAATAAATCTATCTTGTGTTTATTTTTATTACTTACCTCTAAAAGGTTAAAGTCAAACATTTCTTGTGCGAACGATTTACTATTAATAGATTTGTAATTATCATTTTGCCCCCAACCTAAATATGAGTTGTCAGTATATAGAATTTTTTTAATATTTTTATTTTTATTTTTATTTTTATTTTTAAAATTATTTATTTTGTTTAAATAATTTTTAGCATTAGTCATAGATTTTTTGTGTAGATTTTTGTTTTTACCGGCGACTTGTCGTGCTGTTAAATATCCAAATATATTTTTTATATAATTTTTATATAACTTATTATTTCTAATATTTTCATTATTAAAGAAATCCAAAAATAGACCCATAAAAGGTCCATTGTATTCTGCATAAGTTTTAATTTTTAATTTATTTTTTATTATATCAAATAACTTTCCGTGATTTGGTAGTATTCCTTTTTGATAAAAATTTAATAAATTTGTCCAATTTCTATGGTGTTGTCCATAAATATTGAAATATATTTTTTTCACAAAATTTTCATTAAACCAAGGATTATTCTGTAAAATTCCACATTTTTTACATTCATGAAGTTTAATTTTTTTTTCTAATTTTTTTTTAGATAATCCAAGATCAGATCTAATTGCTTTAAGATAAAAATTATCCCTAGTATTTTTTATATTTCTTATTGGTTCTAATCTTTTAGATTTACAATAAATACAAAAATTATATTCCTTAAACATCTTATAAATACTCCACCATTTATTAAATTTAATAAAGAAACTAATTTTTTTTCAACTTATTCAAAAAGTTTCATTATTATTTTACAATCATCTTTATTATATATTTTTTCTCTTTCTGGATGCCACATACAGGCTTCCCATTTTAAACTTTTATTCTTAAATGCTTCGATTGTATTATCCTTTGCTTTATATAGAATTTCAAAGTTTGGCGGTGATTTTATTAAAGACCAATTATGAAAACTATTAACAATTCTTTTTTTTTTATTTTTTTCATTAATAACTAGATGTCGTGTAGCAACATGTCCTTTGATCTTTTTTAATTTAATTAAAAAATAATGAGCCATCATTTGCATACCTCTACAAATTCCAAAAACAGGTAAATGTTTTTTTTGAGAAATTTCTAAAAGACATTTCTCAATTTTATCTCTTGATGTATATTCATTTATGTCATTTCCTCCACTCAAAACTATTCCCTTGATATTTAATGATTTAATCAAATTATTTATGTAAATTTTTATTTTATAATTACTTAATGATAAATTAGGTATTGGAATTAAGATAAATTTATTCTTGTAAAAAAATTTAACTAGTTCATGATCCAAAGCATCTCTAAAAGTTTTAGTTTTTTTATCAAATATAACCCTTTGAGATACCAATAATTTTTTCATTTATTAATTTGAATATTATTTTTTTTGAGATTAATTACAAATTTATAAAATATACTAATATACTTTAATTTTTCTTTTTTCTATTAAATTCAATATTTTTTCATAATTTTTAAATAATTCATATTTGCTACTATTGTTATTCAAATATAATGAACACCCTGATGGTCGTTTGAAAGGTAAATCAATCCCAACAACATTTTTTATCTTTTTTTTTAAAATTAATTTATACAAATTTTTATAATCTCTTTTTCTTAAAATTTTTTTTGACGTATGAATGTAAATTTCTAAATAGTTTTTTATATTTTTTCTGCACCATTTCCTAAAACTAAATGTCGTAATGTTTGCAGATATTATTATATTTATTTTTTGATCTGATAAAAACTTTACCAGCCTTGTTAATCTTTGAGCGTTTGTATTTCTATCTCTAATTGTGTACTTAATGTCATTCTTAAATATTGATCTAAACTTATCGCCATCAAAATAAATTGTAGATGAATTTTTTTTCTTAAATCTATCAAAAAAATATTTACCTAGTGTAGTCTTTCCCGTACCTGATATACCAGTAAACCAAATAACCATAATTCTAAATAATTATTTTTTACAAATATATAATGGAGATCGCTTGATTATTTTAAAATACCCATTTTTTGTAAATTCTTGATCATAAACCTTTTTATATTCATCCCAAAAGTTATCCACTAATTTTATTCCTCTTGGTTCAACTCCAGAAGCTACAAAGCCCATTAAAATTTCCCAATCATTTACTCTTAATTCCTCTTCTTCAATCTTTTTTTCAATTTTAAAATGATTTGGTAACATTTTGTCTGCTATTTCTTCTGTAAATGTATCAATTATTCTATCAGTAGGAAAATTCTTATCTAAGTTTCTCCCGATTTCATAAACATTTAACATGTGCTTTTCACTATTTGTTGTGATGCTGCAAAAAGATTTTGGATTTTCATTAAGGCATTCTTTAAGATTTTTAATAGATTTGTCTTTATTATCAGCATGATAAAGAACATTATGACAAAAAACTATATCAAATTGATTTTTGTATTTATCTAAGTTGTCCACATCTGCTATTTCAAAAGTTTTTTTGGCCTCTAGCTCAGCAGTATTAATCTTTTCTTTATCTATCATTGCTGTAGTGGCATCTGTAAAAGTTATATCGAGTTTAAATTGACTAAAATTTTTTAAATTTTTTTTCCAGAAAACTCCTGTTCCACAACCAACGTCTAAAATCTTGATTTCTTTATTCTCTTTTTTAAATTCTGATAAATCGTATTGATTAAATATCCATTCATGAAAACCAATCTTATTTTTTGTAAATTGATGAATTTTAATTCTAGCCTCTAGATATTTTGTTGATTTGTATTGTTGCTCTTTTAAATATTCTTTATTTATTTCTTTGTTCATATCACTTTACGTAAAACAAATTTTCAATATTTGCAACATCTCTTTTAAAATTACTAGCCATATAATTTTCATCAAATTCTAATTTATAAAAGTCAGGCATGGATATACTTTTCCACATTTTGAAATCAAAGCTTAATCCAAAGTAAAATTTAATTATGATTCCAATCAAATTTCCATGGGTTACTAAAATTATATTTTTTTTTTCATTTTTATACTCAGAAAATAGTTTATCTAAAAAAGGTTTCATTCTAATAAAACATTCTTTTTGTGACTCTCCATTTTTAACCTTAAAATTTTGATCTTTCCACATTTGTTCAATTATTTGATGTTTAGAAAAATCTTCAGATTTTCCTATATTTATTTCTTTCAATTCTTCAACTTCTTTAATTTCAACAGATGGTAATTTCTTTTTAAGGGGCATTAAAGATTCTACTGCTCTTTTAAAAGGACTAGAATAAATTATAGTATTGCTATCTATTAACTCACTGATTTTATTTGAAAGAGATTTCGATTGCAATAAACCATCAGAATCTAAGTCTCTTTCAGTATCTGGACCAGCTAAAACTGATTTGCAATGACGACAAATAAAAAAATGATTCATATTTTTTTCACTTAAATACCACTTATTTTAAAAATTAAAAAGTTATTATATTCATTATTTAAAGTTATTTTTTTTAATTAATTATTTCTTTTTTTAGCTCATCATACTCTTTCATTTTTCTTTTCATGAAATTTATAGTTAATTTTGCCTTTTCATTTATTCCTTTCGGAGTCAACAAATAAGCATAATTTAATTTATTGGGATTTTTTTTAAAATTTTTTACCTTAATTAAACCTTTTTTATTTAGGCTTTTTAAACAATAATTTAATTTTCCAAGACTAAAACCCAGTTCTTTTGCAAGATCTCTTTGGGAATAATTTTCATTAGTACTTATTTTTCTTAATAAGTTAAGTTGATCTTGGTTATTTTTCATATATGATTGTTCAATAATTGAACATATCACAATTTTATGTTTTAATTCAACATAATTACAAACAAAATGTTTTTATGATTAATTAAAATTTAAAGGTATATATATTAATAAATCTATAGCAATTTAAAATGTCAATATTAAATAATAAAACTATTTTAATCACTGGTGGAACTGGTTCATTTGGTCAAGAGTTTTGTAAAACAATACTTAAAAAACATAAAGAAATAAAAAAACTTATAATTTTCAGTAGAGATGAATTGAAACAGTTTGATATGTCTTTACAAAAAGAGTTTTCATCTAATCCTAAAGTAAGATTTTTTTTAGGGGATGTAAGAGATAAAAATAGACTTTTAAGAGCTTTTAATAATGTTGATATTGTTATACATGCTGCTGCCTTAAAACAAGTTCCAACAGCCGAATATAATCCAACAGAATTTATTAATACAAACGTTATTGGTGCTCAAAATATAATTGAAGCAGCTATTGATAAAAATGTTAAGCAAGTTGTTGCACTATCAACTGACAAGGCTGTTGCACCGGTTAACCTATATGGTGCTACTAAACTTTGTAGTGATAAATTATTTATAGCAGCGAATGATTATGCTGGATTTGGGATGAGAAAATTCTCAGTAGTTAGATATGGAAATGTAATTTCATCAAGAGGATCTGTAATTCCAAAGTTTCATACAATTAACAAAACAAATATATCAAATAAATTTCCAGTCACTGATAGAAATATGACAAGATTTTTGATTTCATTGAAAGAAGGAGTTGAAACTGTTATTTTTGCTTTAGCTAATCAAGTAGGTGGTGAAATTTTTGTTCCAAAAATGCAAAGCTGTAGAATAATTGATATATGCACTGCAATCAATGAAAAGAGAGAAATAAAATATATTGGTATCCGTCCAGGTGAAAAATTACATGAAGAAATAATTCCTAAAACTGATAGTTTAGATACGATTAATATTAAAAATTATTTTATTATTATAGCAAACAATATCAATAAAATAGAAATTAGAAAACATTATAAAAAAAAATATGATTTTAAAAATGTGAATCAAAATTTTTCTTATAATTCAAGTGAAAATAAATTTTTAAATAAAAAACAGATTCAATCAATATTGAAATAAAAATTATTTTTGATTTTTAATTATAAAAAATTTAAACAATGAAAATAATTTATATATCAATTGAAATTAAAAATAGAGAACTTTTTTCAAAATTATTTTTTATTGCTAATAACATCAAAGAGAACTTTGTTTTTTTTATAGGTGATAAATTATCAATTAAAAGAGCAATTAAATATTTTGGAAAAGGTATTTATTTTTATAAATCAATTAATAGAAATGATACAGGCCATATTTCTCAAGTAAAAAATAAAAAAAATTTATATGTATCTTTAGACGAAGAAGGAGGATTTGTTCAATCAAATTTGAATTCCTTAGACTCTTTCTTGCAGTACAGAAGTAGCAATAAAAATATGTCTTTGATTGACCGTGTTTATACCTGGGGCGATTTTGATAATAAAGCATGGAAGAAAAAATATAAAAAATATAAAAAAAAAATTGTTAAAACAGGATCACCTAGGGTTGATTTATGGAGAAGGGATATTTATACAAAAATTTTTAAAGAAGATATAAAAATTCTTAAAAATAAATATGGAAAATTTTTTTTTATACCCAGCACGTTTTGCTCTTCAAAAGCAGATCTAACAAAGCAGATTTCTAATGAAAAAAAAATTAAAAGTGAAGAAACACTTTTTTCATTAAAAGCAAGAATTAACGAAAGAAAGTATTCCTATTATTTATTTGAAGTTTTTGTATCTATGATAAAAAAACTTTCTAAAGATTTTCCAAATTATAAAATATTGATAAAACCTCATCACACTGAAAGTTTGAACAACTGGGAAAAAAGAATAAATACAAATAAATATAAAAATATAATTATCGATAATAACTATGATTTAACTGCATACATGGCTGCATCTGAATGTGTGATTTATAATGCATCAACTGCTGGGATACAAGCTGTTGTGATGGGGAAAAAAAATATTGTTTTTAATGGGAGTAGAAAAGATAGTTCATTTATAAATTTTCCTAATAAATGCTCAAAACAAATTAATAAATATTATTTACTTAAAAAGGAATTGAATAAAAAATTTTCTTTGAAAGATAATAAAAAATATTTAAAACAAATTAAAAAAAGACTCCTTATTTCACAAACAACAAGTTCAAAAAAGATTTTAAAAGATATTAAAAAAATATCATATAAATTTGAAAACGATATAAATATCTATAGCTTTAAAATTAAATTATTATCCATAATTTATACTTTAAAAGATAATTTATATAATTTTAAAGGTAATTTAGGAAAACTATTTAAATTAAAAAAATACACTTCACAAACTGTGTATAAAAGAAAAATGGGCGAAGGAATTACAAAAAAAGAAATAGAAACTTTTTTAAAAAAATTAAAAACAAATACGAAATTCAAAATTTCGAAATTTGGAAGTAATGGATTTATAATTAACAAGCTTTGAAAAATACTTATTTACTTTTTCTCTGTAAATCCATGTTAAAAATAATTTTTTATTGTTTTAATAATCTTTTTTTGCTCTTTATCTTTTAATGACACAAATATAGGCAGGCTGATTGAATCTCTATAATACATTTCAGATCCAATTAATTTAATTCTTCTTTTGTTGTAAATTTTAAATTTATAAATTGGTATATAGTGAAATTGTGCAAAAATTTTATGATTGTTTAAATATTTCATAAAATTATCTTTATTTTTTTTCAACTTTTTAAAATTTATATTTATCAAAAACAAATGATAAGAAGGTCTTATATTTTTTGAATATTTTGGTATAATTAAGTTTTCATTAAAACTACTAAACTCTTTAAGATATTTATCATAAATTTTTTTTCTTTCTTTTAAAAAGAAACTTAATTTATTCAATTGAGACAATCCTAATGCACAATTTATATCAGAAAGACGATAATTATAGCCTACATTGCTAACTTCATACTTCCAATATTTTTTAGCATTTTTACTTATTCCATGATTTCTAAATAATTTTATTTTTTTTGATATTTCTGAATTATTTGTGGTAATAATGCCGCCTTCACCAGATGTAATACTCTTAAGAGGGTGCATTGAAAAAGTACAAATATCTGAATTTTTGCAAGAACCAATTTTTACAAAATAATCTAGATATTTATATGAGGCTCCAAATGCATGACAAGCATCCTCAATTATAGAAAATTTATATTTTTTTTTTAAATTAAAGAAATCTTTTACGTATTCCGGATATCCTCCATGATACATTACAATTAAAGCTTTTATTTTTTTAAGCCTGTTTTTTATAATACATTCGATTACTTTATCAGGTGTTATTTGTCCTGTATGTTCATCTACATCGACTAAATATACTTTAAGTTTCATGGCTTTTGCCATGTTATATGATGATATAAAATTTATTGCGGGCATTAATATTACATCATTTTGGCTCAATTCTAAAGAGAGCATAGCTAAGTGAATTGCAGATGTCCCACTACTACACGTGTGAGTAAATTTACAACCCAAAAATTCATTTACTCTAGACTCAAATTTTTTTACTATAGGTCCTGTTGTAATATACTCATTTGATAATGAGTTAAATACTGCCTTTTTATCTTTTTGATCAATGTACTGTTTTCCATAAGGAATAATTTTCATGATTAATTTATTCTATTAATTGGCTTATAGCAGACTTTTGATTTTAGAATTTTTTTAATTTTTTTTTTATTAATGTTGGAAAATATCTTATCCAATACTTTTTTATATTTTTCTATTCTTTTCGCGCTATGAAAAATATTAATATAAATCATATTTGTAGCTAAAATATTATTTATTAACATTTCTTGAGTTAAATAAGTTTTATTCAATAAATTATTATTAGAAAATTCAAATGAGGGAATAGCATTACTTCCTCTTATTGTTATTGGGACATCATATTTATGTGATAATTCCAACCATATTTTTTTTATATTTTTTCCATTTTCATTTACTTTTTTAAATACATTCAAACGCTTAAATTCTTTTAGAGTGGATAGACCAGCTACATATCCAGCTCTTTCTCCCCAAAATGTACTACTTATAAAAGTATTTTCAGCTTTTTTCATAATATTCTTTTTTCCAATTATTGCATTTATAGCAAAACCATTTCCTATAGCTTTACCAAATATTGCCATATCAGGATTAACTTTAAATTTTAGATGTATACCACCCATATTTTCTCTATATCCCGTAGTACATTCATCAAAGATCAAAATTATTTTTTTTTTATTACAAATATTTCTCACTTCTTGTAAAAAATTATCTTGAGGATTTATGTTTCGCATTACTTCCATCTTTACAATTCCTATATTTTTTCTTTTAATAAGTTTAGATAAGTAATCAAAATCATTGTACGGAAACGGAAATGAAGTATTTTTTAAATTATAAGGAATTCCATCAAAGTTAAGCCCTGGCATTAAATGATCATCTAAATTTTTGTTTGAGTTCATATTTGAAGACAAATACCAATCATGCCAACCATGATATCCACAAAAAGCAACATTCATTCTTTTTGTGTTTGATCTCGCTATTCTTATAGCTACAGAATTTGCCTCACCTCCTCCTCTGGTGAATTTTGCCATAGCAGACCAAGGATGGTGTTTTATAATTTCTTTAGCTAGAAAAACTTCTTCTGGGCAATTCAAAGTTGACATATTACTTGAATTAATTTTATCCTTTACAGACTTATTAACTTTTGTGTTAGCATAGCCCAATACATTTGTACCTACAGCACAAAACATATCTAGGTATTTAGTACCTTTTAAATCCCAAAGAAAAGTATCTTTAGCTTTGCTGTAATATGCTGGCCATAAGTTCGGCAAATGTAACTCGGATCTTTTTGAAAACAATGAATTGCCTCCAGGGATTATTAATTTTGCGTAATTATATAATTTTATTCCACTCTTTATTTTCATTTCATTGCCATCTTCTAGGATCAATTAATTTACTGTCTTTTATATTAAGATCTATTACTTTGTCTGTATTTTTTATTGATCGAAAACCTAATATTTCTTTAAAATCATCATATTTACCTATTCCAATTATTATTTTATCAAAATCAGACTTTAGTAAATCGTTAAGACAATATTCTATTGGTGAGATTTTATTTTTTTTTAAACTCTCAAACCATTTAGAAATTTTAGGTTTCCATTTTTTAAAATATTTTTTTTTATAAATTTTTTTATTTACTAACAACCCCTGTAAAAAAATTGATCTAACATGAACTTCTATCCTATTTTTTTTCAATTTATTTGACCATTTTGATTCTAAAATTCTTTTATCTAAAATATTGTAAGGACACTGCACAACATTTATTTTATAGTTAGAAATAATATAATTTAAACAATCCACATCATAAATTGAAATGCCTATTTTGCTGAAATACCCGTTTTTTTTTAATAACTCTAAATTATTAAATATTTTTTTTCCCTCGTTACAAAATAAAATTTTAATATCATGAAATAATAAAGTTTCAATTTTAGTTTGATTTAAATTCTGAATATGGTTTTTAATTTTTTTCCTACAATATTCTAAAGAAACCCACTTCTTATCTGGGCGAATTTTAGTAAAAAGTTTAAATTTTTTTTTTGTATATTTAAACATACCTTTATTAATTAAATAACTTTCAGCGGTATCAATTTTATTAATATTATTTTTTAATGCTAAATTTAAAATTTTTTTTATTTCACTTAAATTAATTTTTGTTATTTCTGCCCCATACTTTTGAGTAAAATTGGCAGATCCTAAAACAAATCGTCGTTTCAAAAAAGTTCTGTTCATCTTTCTTTTATATTTATTAAATACTTATTATTTTTTTCAGCTCTGACTAAATCTTCCCAAGAAAAATTTAAATTATTATAAAAAAATTTAATCACTTTTTTCAAAAAATAATAATCTTTTTTGGTGTCTAATGTCCATCTTCTATTAGAATAGTTTTTTCTATTTTGAATATTATATTTTTTAAAAATTTTAGAAATTCGTATATAAGGAGTTACGTGCTCTTTATTAATAATTGCATTTGATTTTTCTAATGATTTAATAAGCGCTTTTAATTTTATAACCTCAACGTCTAAGCCATCTGGATATGAAAGTTTTAATATATTGCTAGTATAATCATTTTTTTTTTTAAAATGAGCATAAATACATTTATCTATTAATTTAGGATCAATTATTGGGCAGTCTGCTGTGATTCTAACAATAGTATTAATTGAATTTTTTTTGGCACAATCAATAAATCTTTTTAATACATTGTTTTCATCTCCCCTAAAAAGATTTATTTTATGCTTTTGACAGACATATTTAAATTTATAATCTTCATTTTTATTGGTAGTACAGAGAATAATTTTATTTACTAACTTTGCTTTCTTAAGTCTTTTTATACATAGATCTATAACATTCAGATTTTTATTTAATTTGAGAAAGTGTTTTTTTGGTAATCTTTTTGAGCCTGACCTTGCAGCTAAGAAAATTGCAATTTTTTTAATATTTTTCATCTAATTTTATGAAAGCAAGTTTTATTATTTTTATGTTTATATAGATATTAAGACAAATCTATAAATTTAAGAACTATTTGCTTAGCTTATTTAACAAATTTGATATTTTTTTGTCATCATAATTAATTTTTTTCATAATTTTAGAGGCACCTTTGGGATCTAACTTAAACGCTAGTCTTAAAATATTCATCCAATTTACATTATTTTTCGATCTTATTTTCTCAATTTGTTTAATTATTTTGAGATATTTCTGATTGTTCATTAAAAAAAAGTGTATATCTATGAATATTAATTTTTCAATAAAAAAATGAAAATTAACATTCTTATAAGCAAAAACTCTTGGGCAAACTCTTACAAAACAGAAATAAAAAAAAAATTAAAAAAATTTTCTAAAAAGATTAGTTTTAACCATGATCACAAAAAAATTAAAAAAAATACAGATATAAATATTATATTTAGTTATTTTAAAAAAATACAATTGAGATATCTAAAATATTCTAAATACAATCTTGTTCCACATGAATCTAGGCTGCCTAAGGGTAAAGGAATGTCTCCACTAAGTTGGCAACTATTAGAAAATAAAGATGTAATATTTGTTTCATTAATTGAAGCAGAAAATTCTTTAGATTCAGGTAGAATTTACTTACAGAAAAAAATAACAGTACCAAAAAATATTGTTTTTAGAGAAATAAAAGAACTTCAGTTATCAGTAAATCTAAAACTAATAACTATGTTTTTAACAAAACTAAAAAAAAATAGAAATATAATTGGTATTAAGCAAAAAGGTAGGTCTACTTTTTATCCTAAAAGATCAAGTAAGCACTCGATCATTAATATCAATAAATCAATAAAATCACAATTCAATCTTTTAAGAATTTGTGATCCTGAGAACTATCCGGCTTATTTTAAATATAAAAATAGAACCTACTTAATTAAAATTTTTCCAAAATGAAATATTTAATTTTTACCAAAAAAATTTGGGATCCAAAAAATAAAAATTTTAAAGCATTAAGTCATTTAATAAAAAACAAGATAAACTTATCAGAAATTAAAAAAATAAAGCCTAATAGAATTTTTTTCATACACTGGTCTAAAATAATTGATAAAAAAATTTTTTTAAATTATGAATGTGTTCAATTTCACTGTTCAAAATTGCCAAAGTTTAAGGGTGGATCTCCAGTACAAAATCAAATAATTAGGGGCATTAACAAAACAAAATTAAGTGCTTTTCGTATAAATAAAAATTTAGATTCTGGTGATATATGCTTAAGTAGAAATTTAAGCTTGACTGGAAAAGCAAATGATATCTACAAAAGAATAGAAAATATTGCTTTAGAAGAAATAAAAAAATCATTATTAAAACCTAAGCTTAATTATAAAAAACAAATTGGAAAATCTTCATTTTATAAAAGAAGATCCTCAAAACTTAGTAAAATTCCTCTATCAATTAAAAACATAAAAAAATTATATGATTTTATTAGAATGCTTGATGCAGAAAGTTATCCAAAATCATTTTTAAAATTTAAAAACTTTAAAATAGAATTTTTTAATGCAATAAAGAAAAGAAATAAAATTTATGGAAATTTCGAAATCAAAAAAAAATAATAGAATTTTGATAATAGCCGCACACCCTGATGATGAAATTTTAGGTTGTGGGGGTTTGATTGCCAAATATAAAAATAAAAGTAAAATACAAACTATTTTTTTAACTGATGGTGTCTCAGCACGTGGAAAAAAAAATAAATTAATTGACTTAAGAAAAAAAGAATGTTTGAAATTGTTTAAATTTCTAAATATCAATAAACCAATTTTTTTTAATTTTCCTGATAATAAACTAGACTCTATTCCTCTTCTAAATATTGTTAAAAAAATAGAGTCAGTAATTAAAAAATTTAAACCAAATTTAGTATTAACTCATTATGAAAACTGCTTAAACATTGATCATAAAGTAGCATATCAAGCAACAATCACAGCCTGTAGACCATTAAAGAAAAATAGTTTTATAAATCAAATTGTCTCATTTGAAGTTCCATCAAGTACGGAATGGAAAATTTCAAATAAGTCTATTTTTAAACCAAATATTTATATTGATATATCAAAAGAAATAAAAAAAAAAAATTAACTACCTAAAATTTTATAAAAGTGAAATTAAACTTTACCCTCACAGCAGATCAACCAGAGGTGTTAAAGCTGTTGCTTCCTATAGAGGTATAATTTCTGGATTTAATTATGCTGAGGCCTATTTGTTAGTTAGAAAGAAGATAACATGAGGGAAATAAAGATTAATAATAAATTAAAAATAAGCGAAAATTCAAGACCGTTAATTATTGCAGAAGTATCAGCAAATCATTGTGGGTCAAAAAAAAAATTTTTAAAACATATCTTGGCTGCAAAAAGATGTGGGGCTGATTTAGTAAAAATACAAACTTATGAAGCAGATGATATGCTTATAAATAAAAATTTTGTAATTAAAAAAGGTTTGTGGAAAAATAATAATCTATGGAAACTTTATCAAAAAGCCCAGACACCTTATAATTGGCATTTTGACGCTTTTAATCTAGCAAAGAAAAATAATATCGAATTATTTAGTACTCCTTTTAGTATAAAAAGTTTAAATTTTCTTAAAAAATTTAAACCCAATTTATATAAGATTTCATCCTTTGAATTGACTGATTATAATCTTGTAAATGAAATAGCTAAATTAAAAAAACCAATAATACTCTCTACAGGATTAGCAAATATCAATGAAATTAATAATGCATTAAAAATAATTAGAAAGTGGCACAATAAAGTAATATTGATGTATTGTGTTTCCTCGTATCCTGCTAAATTAGAAGAAATAACCTTCAATAAGATTGATTTATTGAGAAAGCAAACAAAAGTTTCTAATATTGGTTTTTCTGACCACTCAATAGGTTTAAGTGCAGCAATTGCTTCAATCTCACATGGAGCTCGAATTGTAGAAAAACATTTTAAGTTAAATGGAAAAAATCAAAGTCCTGATCAAATTTTTTCAATAAACGAAAATGAAATAAAAAAGTTAAGATTAGAATTTAATAACCTTGATAAAATTTACTCAAAAACTTTAAATTTGGAGTCAAAAAATTCTCTTTTTTTTAGGAGATCAATTTATGCTATTTCAGATATAAAAAAAAATGAAAAATTTTCAAAAAAAAATATAGCTTGTTACAGACCTTTTGTTGGATTATGTGCAAGTAATTACTTAAGTCTATTAGGAAAGAAATCTAAAAGATCTATTAAAATTAATTCAGTTCTTAAGAACATAGATTGTTAGAACTTACAAAAATTTTGATTTTTTTTAATTAAGAATTTTTTATATTAATAAAATAATTTTAATTACCATAATAATTTGTATTTAATATCAATTTTAAAAAAATTTTTTTCAGTGCATAAATCAAGCCAATTGAGCTATTAGTACTGGTCAGCTGCACGCATTACTGCGCTTCCACATCCAG
>MDSV01189730.1_pt1 | contig 50016 bp, 65 predicted proteins | sample 810851 | NCBI WGS metagenome assembly MDSV01 (sample SAMN05326640, study PRJNA326480) | marine metagenome | isolation source: seawater | place: Atlantic Ocean: North East | collected 2012
CTTCCGAATCTGTGAGAAAGAAACAGGTGATGTTGTTTGGACTGTAACCCCTAATTATGATAGTAAAACTGAGATTTGGGGCAGTGAAAATAACTTCAATGAACCCATTTATGAGGGTTATTATGGTCTTAAGGGTTTTTATAGAGAACGTGGGTTGGTTACTGCATGATTAAAAATAAAAAAATGGAAAATAATTATATGTCACTATATGATTTCCTAGGGAAACCAGCAGGTGGAGAATTAGGACAAAAAGTGTGTGGTGAAGCCATTCGTCTAAAGATTAAAATGGAACAACGAGAAGTTAGCACTAAAAACTACACAGGTAAAGTAATGACTTACCCTGAATCATTTCTAAAAGAATACTTTAACAAATGACTTATTTAACACGACAATTTTTAGGAGTACTAACAACGCTTATTGCTCTCGTAGGAACTATTTACTTGGCTGACAAGTTGGGTATTACTGATGAGATTGTGAGGTTTGTGGATCACGTAGTTGGTTACCGACCATGAGTACTTGGATAGCACTTACTTTATCAATTGTGGTATTAGTTACAGCAGTAGAATTTATGTTTAATAAACCAAAGCAATGAATAAATTTATGTTTAGGCTCCTAATCAAATTCTGGATTGGATTTGTAATTGGTATGATGTGGTGCGAATGTGCCAATAGCCAGGTTATTTATGTTACTGATAATCGATATGAGGCTGATTATCAGGTGTGTGTAACAAATAATAGGTACGAGGCAGATTGGATTGTTTATCTTACTAATAAAAAGTATGAAGCGCAAGGTGGAATTATGTTTGCTACTACCGATCGTTACTCTGCTGATTATAAGATTTACTTTACTACAAATCGTTATCAAGCGGATAGAAAGATTTATTACACAACTAACAAGTACGAAGCAAAACTTAAAAAATGAAAGACAAACTTAGAACAATGATTTCAAAGTGGGTGATGGAGGACAAATTAAATGACCAATCACTGGGATACAATATTAGAAAATACTACTGGAAAGAAATCCATTCATATGAGCACTGGCTAAACGAAGATGATAAACCTCAAGACGTCTTAGACTACATGTATGGGGGAGGCGATAATGATATGGTGGGTAGCGCCAGAGGAATGAGTGATGACCCTGGACCCAGCGGGCAAGAACTCGATGACATATACGGTCCTATTTGATGCACAATCTAACTAAATTAATAACCGGAACACTGTTATTCCTATTGGGGCAGATCCTGGTATGGTATCAAGTAAATGGACAATTCTTAAGTGAATGGATCAAACAACGTCCGTTCATTATGTCGTTGATGGGCATTCCTGTTTCACTTGTGTATATTTATGCAACGCAACACCTGGTTGAAGCGTTCAATGGAGATTTATGGCCGCAACGACTGATAGGTTTTTCGATGGGCATGTTTGCATTTGCCTTTCTAACGTGGTTTCACCTTAATCAAGCAATTACACTTAAGACAGCAGTGACGTTGGCGCTTGCAACAGCAATCGTTGTTATACAAATTATATGGAAGTAAAATGACACTACAATTTACAACAATGATTAATCCGATGGATGAACTGACAATTTTAGGTGAGGAACCAATGAGTATATTGGTGCGGACACCTGATGGGGAGGAGGTAATGATCAAGCGTGAACGTATGACAAACTACATGCGCAACGGTAATACATTGATACCCAAACCTAAAACAATCTAAATTAAGGTAATGGTATGTGACAAAACGGGGTACCGGTATAGGGTATAAAAGAGGTGGGATCAAAACCCCCTCCCCCGGGGCCCCAACCTAAATAGGTCGACGGATATATATCTTTGTGAAATCGCATTTTTCACGCCTTTTCCGCGTAAAAATGTGGGATCCTGGAATTCCGTTCGTATATTCATGGGGTAAGGTTGCGAGCGAGTCAAGACCGATCAAAACATTTAAACCCAATTAAAAATGTTGCAAGTTAATGTCACCCGGATGCGTGATTTGGATTTCAAGAAAGATTTGTTTAATCCCTTGAAGACAGGACGTAAGATTGATGAGTTTTTTAGTGGTGAGCGTGGTATTATGCCTGGAACCAATACGGTGATTACCGGTGATCCAGGTGTTGGTAAAACAACTGTGTTGATGGACATTCTCGGTGACTTGAATAACGCAGGTAAGCGTGTGTTGTTCGTGTCAGGTGAGATGAACCAGATCGACATGGTCGGTTATGTTAAACGATTCCCCAAATTTGGCGATTTGCCAATTTTGTTCATGGGCGATTACGCCGATGAAGATCCAATTGAAGTGTTGGAAACAGCATTCAATGAAGGATACGATTGTGTGTTGATTGATTCACTTGCTGAGGTTGCAGTTGCGATTCAAGATTACCATGGTGGAACTTATAAAGGAGCCACTTCCAAGATTTTGACATTGTTGGAGGAGCAGAACATGGGTGAGAATAAGCGAGCGATTAATACGGCGAGCCTGTTGATCCAGCAAGTAACAAAGTCAGGTGGATTTGCCGGTTCAAACCGAATCAAGCACATGACCACAGCAATGGGCCATATCAAATTCGATGGTGACGGTGGTCGTTACCTTGCATTTAGCAAGAACCGTCGCGGTGGAAACATGAATAAATTTTATTTCAACTTGAGCACCAAAAATCAAGTGAATTGGATGTATGAGGCGCCTGCAAACGCTGAATAAAAAAGATTTAATTGGGTGTGGGGGTGCGTCCGAACGCGGGCGGCCCCCACTATGTACGGGCGTGCGTACGGCGTACCATGGGTGTACCCCACAAGCGCTGATGTCCATCGGCGTGCGTATTACGTATGTATAATATACGGGGGATTAATAGTGCGCTAGTAACTATAGTGGACCGAGAAAGTATATACGAATATCCTCACCACTCCACTCACTCACCAATTGCGTATGTATCATTGACAATTTGTATTAATGAACCTACAAACACTACACTACAATGGAAGACGACGATGAATGGTACCCCGACCAAGAAATTTAACGAATTGAGGGGCTATTGCCCCTCTTTTTTGTATATTTATATGTAACGCGTAAAGATTTATATTAATATTAATAGAATGAAAGAACTAAACATATTCAGACAGTTTCTTGCAGAGGGACAACTTAACGAAAACATGGATCCTCAAGACCTAAAAACTCTAAAAGTAACGATAGATAGCTTTTTAACACAGGATAACCAAGGTATGCCCGCTCCAAAAGCAGGTGACGTATTAACCTTTGATTGGACAGATGACAATAGAGAAATTAAAGGTGAAATCCCAGGTGAATTTGTAAAATTCGATGAGAGCTTTGCTGCCAAGTACGAAGTAAGAAAAGTTGGTGGAAATGAGTATGAGTTTAAAGTCACCGCAAAGGTAGACGTAGATACATTATAATATGAAAGAACTAAATAGATTTAGAGAATTCCTTAACGAAAACAAAAAAGATACGTTAAGATCCCTTATCCAAGACTTAACAACTATGGAATACGAAGCTTTTGCAAAAGATGTAGGTATTGATCTTGAAGATGGAGCAGAAATGAGAGAATTTGTAGCATCTATTTCAGACCAACAAGCAGACAGCCTCATACAGAGTATTAACTTTGGTAAGTATGGTTATATGGCGATGGGAGCATTTAATGAGGATAAAAACGAAGAATAAGATAAAATGAAAGAACTAAGCGCTTTTAGAAGGTGGATCGTTGAGGAAGAGGAGAAGGAAGACAACATTGACATGATACTTCCCAGAGGGAAAGAAATCGTTCTAAAAGCCGAAGACAAAGACTACGAACGAGGACTTGTAGTTGAATTATTAGAGGACGGTGGATATGAAGTAAAATATTGGTTTGAAGATCCTTCAAAAGTATACCCCGTAGAGGTCTTCATCGATGGAGAATCAATAAAGAAAGATGGTAAAGTAGTAAAATTAGGATTTCATCCCGAATTAGAAAAATGAAACTCGAACAAATATATAAGGATATAATTGAGGAGGCTAAACTTATCCCAGAGATAGGAGAGGGCTCCTCTAAACCTTTCCCATTCAAAAAATTAAAGTCGAGCGGAACAAACGCATTTCTATACGACATCGACGGTGAAGTCCGTAACGAAAACGGTGAATTCGTCCTCCAGGAAATCCTTATACGATTATTTGGTAACCATACTAGTATGATAATGGACGAGGATTACACCGACAAAGAAATCCTGGATTTCTTCGGTAAAAACGACTTCTCCACTATAAACGGATTTGAAATTACCTTTAGTAAAAAGGGAGATACCTCCTTCTCCGAAGTCAACGATCGAGTCTTTATGTTCCGCTTAATGGCTACTATAAAAAAGATACTCCAAGACGAGTTTGCTAAAGCCGATCCCGATTACATAGTATACGCCCCTACTAAACAAGGTGGTGAAGATGCCCCCGATACTAGCCGTCATAAACTGTATAGTGCGTTTATTAAAAAAGCTATCCCCGGTGCTCAAATGTTCTATAATAAAACAGACGACGAGATAATATATAAACTAAAATGAACCTACATGAAGTATATACGGATCTATTGATTGAGATAGGCGGTTTAGATCCTTCTAAAGCGTTGGATTATGAATTAACATATGATAATACTCGCTCTGTACCTGGTGATTACCGTGAACCTGGGGGTCCTCGCTTTGTAAAAGGCAAACAAGAATATGCTTTTATGATTGAAAGTGGAGAAGCATTATATGTTAAACTTGTTTACGAAGGTAACGGTAATGTGAGGATTGACTTTAATGTTGCTAGAAGAGGTGAAGTTCCTATTTTAGGCGATTCATATAAATCGGCTTATACCATTATGAACACTGTGGGTACTATTGTAAAACAATCGCTTAAAGACACTTTAGAAAAAGGTATCACAACAACTTTAGTCACTGCTGCTAAAAACGAGTACGATAAAAAGAACCCGGAGCAAAGGCAGCAAATGTACACATTATTTATTAAAAAAGCATTTCCGGGTGCTGTTGTTAGTAAAAGTGGTATGTTAACTACATTGCCTGATAATTATCCCGAATATTTATAACCATGAAATTACTAGACATTTTACTAGAAAACACTATCGAATATAGAGTTAAATTTACTACTATAATAGATAGGGATGTAAGCCAAGGAAGCGCTTCATATAAGGATTTAGACGATGCTAAAAAATTCTTTGATGGATTAAAGAGAGATCCCGAAGTTTATAGAGCCGAACTTGAAAAAGTATTAGGTGCTGATTCTAGTCGCGATATGGCAGGTGCCTCTTTTACGGGTGGAACTGAAGGAATTGAGAGATATTCAAACCCCGCTACTAAAGGAAAAGATCAAGGAGGTAAAGATGTTAAAGATCTAACCCCAGCAGAATTTGATATGCGATTATTTGCTAATTCAAGAATAGGCACTACTGCTGCAAAAGGATTTACTAGTAAAGATGGAACCTACAAGTACTTAGAAGAAGCTACATCGTTAGAAGAAATAGCATTGTCTTCTCTTAAAAATTACGCCCCGTAAATTTCAATACTTACATTTTCCCCTGGACCTGCTGTACTCATTCTTAATTGGTTAGCTGCAAAAGTACCACTAAGGGTTGCAAGTGATAAAAATATTAGCCCGCTCTGAAATTGGGCAGTATTAGGAACAAATATACTTAGTGCATTTCCTCTTCCTACAAAAGGAAGAAATGGAGTATTAACACCAGCTTTTCCTTCACCGTTAATTTTTTCTCTTCCCACTATTGGGTAAGAGTTTAACCCCAAGCCAGAAACAGTTGATAAAACAGAACCATTCCTAAATATAGGCATATTATTAAATTTAGTAGTCCCCACAGTAGTTTCTATCTGAAAAAACCCAAGTCCACTGAAAAAAGCATTAACCTCATCCATTCCATCAACTTGAACTTCATCAATTTTACTTGCTAAATTTGTTCCTAAAGTTCCAATAGTAGCACTCCATTTAAAATAAAATTTATATCTTCTATATTCATTATCTTTACTTAAATACTCTACAGTATCTGCTGGGGTAGGGTTTGTAGAAGTAGCTATAAACTGATATTCTGTTTTTCCGCGTTTCCAACTGTAAATAGAACCATCAGGATTAAGAGCAGTGGTTCCAAGAGAAACAAGATTTGATTGAGCTACCGTCCCATCTGCTTGATCATCTGTAAAAGGAGCGAAAGTTAAATTAGAACCTGTAGTGAAAAAATTTTGTGATCTATCCTCAGCCTCGATATTAACATAGGTAGACGCTCCCGTGTTAGTAATTTGAATTACATTTACAGTTGGAGTAGAAACACTAGTATCAAATGCTTCAGTAATTAAACTTCCTTTTCCTTCAAGTGCGGTTCCTGTTAAAGTTTGTGGCATATTGATAAATATTATAAAAATTACAATTAAATTAAGGTCATATTAACTTCATATAAAAATTTGGAGGCGCCGGAAGATGTTCGTATATTTACGGGGTAAGGTTGCGGCAGCAGCCAGAATAAAAAAAGAAATCTTAAATTAATAAGTTATGAGTGATTTGATGTTTGACTCCAAAATGGACACAGGGTTTATGACCCGTGAGCAAATTCAAGAAGTTTGTCCCGTTGCTTTTACCGAAACTCCAAGTAGTGAAGTTTCAAAGCATTACACACACATTCCTACCAATCGTGTTATTGACGATATGGAAAAATTGGGATGGGGTGTTATTACGGCTCAACAAGTAGCTGCTAGAAAAAATCAAACTAAAGGTTTTCAAAAACATATGCTTGTTTTCCGCCATCCTGATTTAATGGTTGAAGGGCAAGACGGAGATAATGTTTGGCCTCAAATTGTTATGACGAATTCTCACGATGGTAAGAATTCATTCACATTCCAAGCAGGAATGTATCGATTTGTATGTTCTAATGGGTTGGTAATTGCCGATCAAGAGTTTGGAAAGATGAGAATCCGCCATATGGGTTATGATTTCGAAACTTTGCGTGAAACCATTGAAGAAATGGTTGAAAAGTTGCCTCTTACAGTTGAGAGCATGAATAAGTTTAAGCAAACCGAGCTGACTAAGCCTCAAAAGTATGATTTGGCTCGTAAAGCGCTTGCAACTCGATTTAAAGTACAAGAAGATCAAAAAGTCGATCAAGTTTATAAGATTGATTTGGATGCCTTCCTTACCCCAGTGCGTAAAGAAGATAAAGGAGATGATTTGTGGAGTGTGTTCAATCTTGTACAAGAGCGTGTAGTTACAGGAGATTTTGAGTATATTTCCGGTGTTAAATTGCGTAAAGCTCGTGAAATTAAGAACTTTAAGCAAGATTTAGATGTGAACCAAAAACTCTTTGAAGTTGCGAAGGAATTCGCAGCCTAAAAGAAAGTTGCCATGTTGTTTGAGGGGGGAGTCGCCAGCTCCCCCCAATTACACATAAAAAACATTAACATATGAATCCAACAATTCAAATTATTCTCGAACAAGCCGATATTTATGGTTTGAGAAGTGAAGTAAGAGCCGAAGCTATGGCTATTTTAAAAGAAAATCCTACACTAACTACAGGATCTGCTTATGCTATGGCTGCCTATGAGTGGGATATATTGTGAATTTTAGAACAGTAAAAAATAGGAAAGTTAATCCTGTTAATTATACTGCTAAAATTATACAAAAAAATCCTTTTGTAGAAACTCATATTGGAACAGATTCACAAAGATCGGGATCTAATATCAATTATGTAACAGCTATTGCATATCGTTATCCAATGAATGGAGTCCATTATATTTATTGTAAAGAGATATTCCCACCTATTAAGGATGATTGGAGTAGATTATGGTTAGAAACAGAACGTTCAATGCAACTCGCAGAACTTTTATCTAGCAATCTCCCAGGAATTCGATTTGAAATTGATATGGACTACAACGATGACAAATATTATATGAGTAATAAACTCGTATCAGCTGCGCGAGGATGGGCACAATCTTACGGGTATAAAGTTAATATAAAGCCTAATAAGCAAATAGCTACGCGGGCCGCAGACTATCATTGTAGATGAATTACTGGACGTATATAACAACATATAAAAACTTAAAAATTAACTATATTTATAATTATGGAACACCGATTAATAAAGGCTCTGAGAAAACAAGCAGAAGCCGACAGGGAAGAAGCATTACTTACACTAGAAACCCTCATACATTCACCGGCTGGCATTGGTGAACATACATCAGGACATTTTCTAGAAGAGGGTCAAAAAGCAATCCAAAAGTTAACTGATGCCGAAGATCACCTAGAAACTATAGAAAGACACTTTGGACATTAATAAAATATTTGGGGCATTTGGTTCTTCATCTAGAGATGATGGATTTGAAAAAAGGAGTTATAATTATATGAGTCCTCGGACTCTTCCTAATATGGATGAAAACCATCCCCGGTATTATATTAAAATGTTTGTAAAGTTAATTTTAAATTACACAAATTATAATAAAAAATTAATAAATCTTTTTGGATCGGATTCGGCTTTAAATTTAGCGGAAATTGAACAAACTGGGGAGTTTATTTTACATGAAAGAGCTTATTCTTATATTTCTGAGATTGATATACAAGATAAATATCATATAAAAGTTTTATTTGAAGAAGCAGATGATAAATTAAAGGAAGCATTAAATAAATCATTAAAATTTTTTGAAACAGAAGAAGAATATGAAAAGTGTATCCTTCTTAAAAAATACCTTGATTTTTTAAATTTTTCATCGTAACTTACAAATCAAATCTATAAAAAATGCATTACAGACAACACATCCAACGAAAGCTCGAAAATATCGAAGCTAAACTTAAGCACATTGAATTCCATAATAGTAGAGGAAACCATCAGGAGGTTAATGAAGCTAAAACAGCGTGTGAATCTTTAGTAGAAGAAATTAAAGCTACTATTGAACGCGAACCTATGACTTCTAACGAACAAAACCGAGTATAATGCTTACGGCCGAACAGATTGAAAAAAATTGGGGTGAATTCTGTGATAATATTGAGATGAATATCTCATCCCCACGAAAGGAAAAACTCCTTGAATTTTATGAAAAATACGCGGATCGTATTATGATGATGCCGGCTGCTCATAAAAAAGAATACCACAACGCTTTCCCCGGAGGATACGTTGAACATGTTAATAGAGTAGTAAGATGTGCTCTTAAACAATCTAAATTATGGGAAGAAGAAGGGGCAGATATGACTACTTTTACTAGAGAAGAGTTAGTATTCTCTGCTATTAATCATGATCTAGGAAAAATGGGAGATGAAGAACAAGAATCCTACATTCCCCAGACTGATAAATGGAGGAAAGAAAAATTAGGAGAAGATTATATGTTTAATAAACAAGTCCCATTTGCTTCTGTCCCAGACCGAGGTTTATTTATGCTACAGTCTCATAATGTACCGTATACATTTAATGAAATGCTAGCTATCCAGACTCATGATGGTTTATATGATGATGCAAATAAAAAATATTTATTCGCATATATGCCCGAACAGAAGCCACGTACTTCTCTTCCTTATATTCTTCACCAAGCCGATTTAATGGCTGCTCGTATTGAATTTGAAAAAGAATGGTTGCCTAGATTTAAAAATCCCGTGCTTTCCCAACAAGAGAATTTTATATTGAAGAAAGAAGTTAAAAAATCTACAAAAGATAAAGCACTCTCAGAAATTAAGAGTGAAAGTCTTAAGAATATTTTTGACAAATTATGATACAAACAATCGTCATCAGCATATTAGGGGTATTGGTTGTGGTCTTCGGATTCACAACCCTTAACCTCTTACGTAAAAATGAAAAACAAGAGGATATACTAGCTAGTTATATTACCTACTTGGATCAATTAAGTCGAATTATAGAAGTCTCTGATGAAAAGCTCAAAAAAGTTGATGAGCGTGGAATCTTTAAAAGCGATGACGAAATTGGTTTTATGTATGAACAAATCAAAGACCTTCAGAGAATTCTATCCAATTTTAGGATGGACAAATTATGAGTACACTACCCCCCAGAAAAAGGAAGAAAAAAACTAAAAATCAATATTTTACTCAAGCAACTGAAGATGCTATAGTAAGATATAATGAGTCAACTGACCCAGAAGAGCGTAGTGAGATCTATCGTAAAGATATTCACTATGCTTTTTTTAAACTAACCGAAAATATAATTCATACTTTTAAGTTTTATTATACAGAGGTAAATGAAATTGAACACCTCCAGCATGAGGTAATTACGTTTTTATTAGATAAAATACATTTATTTGATAAAACACGTGGGGCAAAAGCATTTTCATACTTTGGGACGATTGCTAAACGGTATTTGATTATACAAAATACAAAAAACTACAAAAAACGAGTAGATAAGGCTCCCGTAGATGAATTACACCATAACTTAAAATATTCATATGATATGGATTATGATCCTATGGAAAAGGATCATTTATCAGATTTTATGGATGAATATATCGAACATTGTACCGAAAATATTTATAAAATATTTCCTAAAGAAAAAGATGCTATGGTAGCAGATGCTATATTAGAATTATTTAGAAAAAGAGAAGTAATGGATATTTTTAATAAAAAAGCTCTTTATCTTTATATTAGAGAAATGGTAGATGTAAAAACTCCTCATATTACCCGGATAGCTAACCAATTAGGTAATATTTTTAAAGAACGTTTTATGTTTTACAAGGAACACGGGTATACTAATTTTGATTGAACCCCATATTTATCGTCATGGGACAATTAGACAAAAATATATTTGGTAATAAAAAATTTTCTGATATTTTAGAGGAAATTTATAATAACCAAAAGAAAAAAGAAGAACAAATATCCACTTTAATTTCTGAGTTAAAACCTTTAATTCAGGATATTGGAGATGCTACTTTAATAGTTCCTCTTCTTAAGGAATACTTAGAAATTTCCGTTAAAAATGATGAACAACTTATTAAAATGGCTACCATCATCCAGCGGGCGGTTCAAAATGAGGGAGATGATGATGGTAATTTTGGTATGACAGAAGAAGAAAAACAACAATTATTAAATGAAGTTAAGAAATTTAACGGAGATAAGAAGAAATAATGAATTACGGATTTTCTGCTTTATCCAAAGGTACAGCTCCTTCTTCTGCTAGATCTTCATTTTCTGTTAAAGATGGGAAAGGTGGTGGAAAAAGTGGGGTTGCTTATGGTAGAGTAGTAGACATAATACTAGATAATACCCATCCTAAATTTGATCAGTTTGGGGGGTGGGCTAGTATAGGTACTATTTTTTATAAATCAGTATCTAATCCCCAAGTGGATAATACAATTGCCACTACAGGTACTAGAGCTTATCCTTATTTTCCAAATATAAAACATTATCCTTTAATAGGCGAAATAGTTCCTATTATGTTTTTACCTAGTGCAGGAGTAGGGGAAAATACTATGGATAAAGTTCCATACTACTTACCTCCTACTAATATATGGAATACAACTCACCACAACGCTTACCCTGCTTATAATAAAAAACCCGAGTCCCAACAAAAAAATATTACTCAAACTCAATTAGGGTCTCCTAGTAAAACAACTCCTGTTCCTACTAATATTTCTTTAGGAAAAACCTTTGTAGAAAGAACAAATATTCATCCTTTACAACCCTTTGAAGGAGATGTATTATTAGAAGGAAGGTGGGGTAATACATTAAGATTAGGAAGTACTGTTACTGCTAAACCTAATAATTGGTCTTCTGTAGGGAAATGTGGGGATCCTATTATTATTTTAAGAAACAAACAAAATTCCAATGGAGCTGATGAAGCCTGGATCCCAGAAGTAGAAGATATTAATACAGAAGGATCATCAGTTTACCTAACTTCTACACAAGCTATACCAGTAAATACACCTTTTGCTGAAGAAATACACAGCTCAGGGGAAAGTAGTTATCATAAATTTTTTCCAACACCCCCCAGTCAATATAATGGCCCCCAAGCCATTATAAGCGGTGATAGAGTGTTAATAAATGCTAAAACCGACCATGTCATCGTAGACGCTGGGTTGACTTTAAGCTTTAATGCTCAAAAGGGTTTTAATTTTGATACCCCTAAAAATTTTGTAATTAAAACGGGAACTACTATTAGACTAGGTAAAGAATTTGCACCTCACCCACTTATAAAGGGTGATGTAATGGTAGATATATTAGATGATTTAGTTAAAGAAATGACTAATTTTGTTACTTTGTTTCAATCAGTCCCTACTCCTGGGTTAGAAGGAGTAAAAGCAGCTGCTTCAGTTTTAGTTCCTAAACTTCAATCACTTAAAACAGCTTTACCTAAAACTAAATCTACTAAAACCTATACATTGTAATGGCTGACGAGATTACATTACCTCCATCTGGGTCGTTTGATAGTAATCTATCTAGTGATGCTATTGATAGGGAAGAGGCTTTATTAGAAGAACAAAACTTTCAACAACAAGAAGAAACTAAAAATGCTATCCAAAATAAAGCGGTTGGAGTAGATGTAGATGCTATTAATGCCGCAACTCCTGCTGATATTAAACAAAAAGGGGTTGAAAAATTTGGAAAACTTATATTAGTAGCAGGATTGAAATTTGCTAATAGAATTACCCCCAGGATTATTAAAGAAATAAAATTAAATTTTCCTACCGAAGAATGTCCTACTAAAGAACAAATAGATAAAGCTATTACTTTAAGAGATGACATGGTAGGTCAAGCCAACCAAATCTCTAAAACCCTAGATATTTTTAGTAAATCAGTATTAGGAGTTTCTAAGTTTTTAGCTATTGTTATTACTATTATAAAAGGTATTAAAGTAGCTAAAGCTATTTTAGCTGGGATTGGGGGTGGTTTAAGTGCTAATCCTGTACCTAACCCTATTGTTAACCAAATATTGGGAGCTATAAACACGGTAGTTGGAGTTTTAGATGAAGTCGTGCAAAATGTTACTTTTGATTTTGTGGGAGATTCTAGATTAGTAAAAGCTAAAACGGGGGTGGATGGGGCAGCTATTGCTATTTCTCTAGCTAGCGGTTATGTAGCTAATTTTATAGCTGAGTTAAATAAATTAGATGCTAAACTCCAAAAATGTGATCCTAGGGTTCCTTTAACTGAAGTAGATCCTCAATTAAGGTTATTAGCTGAGGTGTACAATGAAGCTAATGCTTCTATTAATGGTAGCACTTATAAAGGATTTGTTATTGAAGTTGAAGAAGTAGAATTTACCCCTACTGTTAATAGAAGGAGAGCAGTTGGGTTTACCCAGGACGGGGTACGCTTAATAGAAACACCACTTTCCTTTACTACAAATGAACAAATTTTAAAACAAGAGCTTAAAATAATAATAGATAGAGATAATTTAAGAGCTGATTAATTAAATATTTATAAATAATGAAACAGAGTATTTTAAAAAAAATGATAAAAGAAGCTGTAAAGGAGGCTATTCAAGAAGAATTAAAAGATATCCTCTTAGAAGCAGTTCGTTCTCCAAAACAACAAGTAATAGAAAGCATTCAATCACCATCTGTTATTGAAGGTCCTACTATGAATGCAAATGAAAAAAGAGCAGCATATCAAAATATATTAGGGGACATGAAATCTTCATTTGGAACCCAACACGTTGAAAAACCTTTGCAACTTAAAGGAAATATAGATACTGCATCCCCACAAGGATCATTGCCTGAGGGAAATGTTTCTATGGACCAAATAATGGGATTAATGAATAATAAATAATGGCGTATAGAATTCCAAATCAAACAGTTGAAGATCAATCGGCTAGAACAGCTGTTGGAGTTGCTATACCTTTTTCTACATTATTTACTCAAACTTACACTACCCGAGAAGCAACAAAAACTAACTTACTTAATTATTTATTAACTAATAAAAAAGAAAGACCATTAAATCCTTTATTTGGAAGTGATTTAAGTGCTAAATTATTTGAACCTATGACTGAGGACACTTATGGTGGGTTAGAAGTTCAAATACAAGAAGAAATAGCTGTTTTTTTCCCTTTAGTTGATGTAAAATCATTAACAGTAGTTCCTCAAATAGACGATCAACTTATCAAAGTAAATTTAGTTTATTCGGTTTTAAATAATGAAAATGATGAAATCGACATAAGTATTAATACTGAACAATATTAAAATGGCTAGTAAAAAGGATATAAAATACATCAATAGGGACTTTGATAGTTTTAAAAATGCATTAACGGAATTTAGCAAAACCTATTTCCCGGATACTTACACAGATTTTAGCCCCACATCTCCAGGAACTATGTTTATGGAAATGGCTGCGTATGTAGGTGATGTTTTATCTTTTTACTTAGATAATCAAACTCAAGAAAATTTTATACAATTTGCTAGGCAAAACGAAAATTTATACTCATTAGCCTATGCTTTAGGTTATAGACCTAAAGTTACTGAAGCGGCTACAACAGAGGTAGAAGTATTTCAACAGGTTCCTAGTAAAATTGATCCTCTTACTAGTGAATATGTTCCTGATTACAATTACGTATTAAACGTAAAAGAAAATCTTCAAGTCGCATCTAATACAGCTAATAGTACAAATTTTTTAATCGAAGATTCGATTGATTTTTCTTTTTCTAGTTCAGCGGATCCCACAGATATTTCTATTTATCAAATAGATACTAATAATAACCCTCAATATTATCTTTTAAAAAAGAAAAGAAAGGCAGTTTCAGCTAATATAAATTCTATTAACCACACTTTTGGTCCTGCTGAAAAGTTTGCTACTTTACAGATTAGTGATGCTAATATAATAAAAATATTAGATGTAACTGATTCTGATGGTAATATTTGGTATGAAGTTCCTTATCTAGCTCAAGATATGGTTTATGAAAAAGTACCTAATAATAGGACAACAGATTTTAATTATGAGGCAGATAATGTAGATGTTCCTTATTTGCTAAGATTAGAAAAAACTCAAAAAAGATTTGTATCTAGATTTAAAGATCAAACTACTTTAGAACTACAATTTGGGTCCGGAACAGCTATTGATGATGATGAAGATATTACTCCTAACCCTAATAATGTAGGTATAGGATTACCTTTTTCCCAAGACAAATTAACCACAGCTTATTCTCCTTCTAATTTTACTTTTACAAATTCTTATGGGATTTCTCCTTCAAATACTACTTTAACTATAAGATATCTAACAGGAGGGGGGATATCGGCTAATGTGCCCTCTAATACCCTAACTAAAATTAATAATGGGAATAAAATTAAGTTTTCTAATTTTAATTTAGATGAAGTAACTGCTAATTATGTCTTTAATAGTGTACTAATAAATAATCCTAATGCCGCTGCTGGAGGGAAAGATGGAGATACTATCGAGGAATTAAGATTTAATTCTTTAAATACATTCCAAACTCAACTTAGAACAGTAACTCAAGATGATTATTTAATTAGAGCCCTTAGCCTCCCATCTGAATATGGAAGTTTAGCTAAAGTATATGTTGAACCTGAAAAATCAAGCGATATCCTCCCAGGAGAAATACCTTCTGTATTAAGTTTGTTTATTTTAGCTTATGATAATGTTAAAAAATTAACTCCTGCTACTAAAGCTTTAAAACAAAACCTGATTACCTATTTATCTCAACATAGGATGATTAATGATTCTGTTAGGATTAAAGATGGTAGGGTTGTAAACATAGGAGTTGAATTTGAATTGTTAGTATTACCTAATTATAATAGTAATGAGATTATTAGTAAATGTATAATTGAATTACAAAACTATTTTAATATAGATAAATGGCAAATTAATCAACCTATTATTTTAAGAGAACTTTACATTTTATTAGATAAAGTAGAAGGAGTTCAAACCGTTAAAGATATAACTATTACAAATAAAGTAGGTGAAAATTTAGGATATTCTAAGTTTGCCTATGATATAAAAGGAGCAACTCAAAATAATATAATTTACCCATCACTTAATCCTTGTATTTTTGAAGTTAAATTCCCTTCAGATGATATTAGAGGTAAAGTAACATCATTTTAATTATGGCAGTATACAAAATATATCCTGAAAAAGATTCTACTATATATTCTTTATTTCCTTTTATGAATACGGGGATAGATGAAATTTTAGAAACTACCACTACAACTTTTGGGGTAGATACTAATCCCCAAACTAGTAGAGCTTTAATACAATTCTCCACTAAAGAGATGAATGATGTTATAAATGATACTATTGGTGGGTTAGATCATTTAGGGCAAGCTAATTTAAAATGTTATTTAGCAACCGCTGAGGGGCTTAATATAGATAGTAGTCTAGAAATATTCCCTATCTCAGGATCTTGGGAAATGGGTACCGGAAAATATTTAGATGATCCAGTTACATGGAATGGGTGTAGTTGGCAATGGAGAGATTATTCTGGGTCTGCTAAATGGTTAATATCTAATACAGTTCCCGTAGGTTATACAACAGCTTCATGGGATTCCGATGGCATTAATGGTGGGGGGAATTGGTGGATTAGGGACCCACAAAACCTATCTAATGAATTAATTAACATTACCCAATCTATAAATTATTCAGATAGTAAAGATATTAATTCTGATGTTACTTCTGTGGTAAAAACTTGGTATAGTTCATCTAATAGTATAATAAATCCTGTTAAAAGGGCACAAATTCCTAATGATGGGTTTATTATTAAACCTAAAACAGAATTTGTTTATAATAGATCTCAAGCTGTTGAATTAAAATATTTTTCTATAGATACTAATACTATTTATCCTCCCCAACTAGAACTAAAATGGAGAGACTATAATTTTGACACAGGATCCTCTACTACTCAAATTATTTCAACAAGAAATATAGTAGCTTCTTTACAAGATAATCCTAAGCATTTTAGATTAGGAAGTGTTTATGATTTTAGAATAAATTGTAGACCTAAATTTCCTGCTAGAGTATTTCAAACGGCTTCTCTTTATACTACTAATCATTATCTCCCAACTGCTTCATATTATGCTATTAAGGATTTAGATACTAATGAATTTATCATTAATTTCGATACTGAGTATACTCAACTTAGTGCTGATGAAGAAAGTAGTTTCTTTAGACTTTATATGAATGGGTTAGAGCCTGAAAGGTACTATCAGATTTTAGTTAAAACTACTATAGGAAGAGATACTATAATTTTAGACGATAACTACTACTTTAAAGTAATAAATGGCTAAAGAAAGATACAATATAAAAAAATCAAAGCTAAATAAGCAAAATTATCCTAAGATAATTGACACTCAATTTACACAGTTAAACCCACCAACCCCAGAACCGGTTGTTGAACCTACTGTAGATAATTTTTTTGAGTTATATAATGATCTTTTTTATGATATTCCTAAAGAAGGAGAAACTAATTCTCATCAGTTTTTAATAGCTCAAAGTACTGAATATGCAGGCATAGGTAATTCCGAAGAAATTGAAGCTTTAATAACTGAAATTGATAATTTAAGGGCTCAATTGTTAGAAGCTAATGAGAAAATTTTAGAATTAACAGAACAAAATGTAGCCTCTACACAAACCGAAATTGATTCTGCTTTAAGTAGAACTAATACTAATATTCCTGGGGTAAATGTTGCATCATCCCCTTCAAGCACATATTAATATGAAAGAGTGTAAAGTTGAAATAATACCTAATATAGTCGCTGGGGAGGTTCCTTACCAGCAATATTCTACTCAAGAAAAAACTTTAATTGGTATTCCTGTAGCTGAATCTTCGGCCCTTACATCTCCTTTAGGAAGTGAGAACCAAGAACAGTCTTTATTTAATCCTAGTAATCCTAATGAAGTAATTGAAGTTAGTGTATATGATTTAAATGATAATTATTTAGATACTATATATGATTTTAAAGATTATGCAGTTACAGACGATACTAATACTGAAAGATCGGGATCTATTAATACTCTAAACTTGGATCCCTCGGCTATATTAGCTGGGGTTGGGATTGCTTTTGGTACTTATACTGTAGTTAATAGATTTTTAAAAAATAGATTAAGTACTAGTCAAGAAAATCAAGATGTTTTTATTGAAGAAATTTCTTCTGATAGAACAGAAGTTAGATTAAACTCCACTAAAATTCCTAGTGAAGAATTAGTTAATCAAACTAGTGATCTTTTAACAGAACTTTCTAGTGATAATTACTTTGGAGATTTTTATTTAAATTTTGGACAAAATCAACTTTATATAGCTAATAATCTTTTAGTTGATACTCAAACTGATCCAGATAATCCTTCTATATTAGTTCATTTATATGAACCCCTCCCAGATGATATACAGCTTAATAGCAGTCTTTATATTGTTACAGAACAAGCGGATCCTCTAAATTTATCAGTTGAGTTACCTATAGATTCTCAACCTATTAATATAGAACCTGAAGTAGTTCCTTATTTAGAGGGGCCTAATTTTAATATTGAACTTCAAACCCAATTCAATAACCCAACAGATTATATATCTTATAATAACCTTACCCAGGTTCCTCTTACTTCTTCTTATAACCAATTACAAAATATTTTAAATAAGAAAGGAGTTAATATTTCTTCTAATTATACTAAATTTGATGAGTTTGTTCATTTTTCTTCGGCTAAACAAAGATTAAATAATTTTTACTATAAAGTAGGATTAATAGAATCCGCAAGTTTTGAATTAAACCAATTAAGTAGTGCTGGAAATAATTTTAGTGTTTCTTCTAGTAAATCTGCTATAGATACCACAATATCTAATATTATTTTAAATTTTGATGGGTTTGAAAATTTTATGTATTATCAATCTAATTCGTTAGCTTGGCCTAAACAAAATTTAGAACCCCCCTATACTTTATATAGCACTGGGAGTGAAGAAGTATTAAAATGGGTTGGTAGTGATATACCTAATAATCAATATTTTGGGGGAAGGATAGAATCTGCATCTAATTTTGATAACCAAAACCCAGATGCTTTAGTAAAAAGTATCCCTGAGTATTTAAGAGACGACCCAGATAATGCCCCTTATGATTTATTCATTAATATGATAGGTCAACATTTTGATGATCTTTATTTATATACTAAGGCTGTTACTGATAGATATGATACTGATAATAGATTAAACAATGGAATATCTAAAGATTTAGTAGCTCAAGCATTAAGAGATTTTGGGGTTAAATTATACCAAAATAATTTTTCTTCTAATGATTTATATAGTGCATTTTTAGGAATAAATGCTAGTGGAAGTGCTTTACCCCCTACAGGATCTGAATTAGTAACTAATTATATAACGGGATCAAATGAAGTAATCCCCTTAAATAACGTAAATAAAGAAGTTTATAAAAGATTATATCATAATTTACCTTATCTTTTAAAGAAAAAAGGTACAATTGAAGGACTTAGAGCACTTATTACTTGTTTTGGGGTTCCTACTACTACTTTAAGAATTTCTGAGTTTGGAGGGAAGGATAGAATAAATGCTAATGATTGGGATTATTTTTATCAAAAATATAGCAAAGCACTTACTACTTCTACTGGTTTAGATAATGCTTATCCTAAAATTCCTTGGCTGCCTTTAACTTCTCACCAAATCAATAATCAAGAATTTAGAACCCCAGATACTGTTGCCTTTAGATTTAAAACCCAAGGAATCCCTAATGAACTAAATTACTCACAGTCTTTATGGATGATAGGTACTGAAAAAGAAACTAATGATTCTAATTTAGATACAGAAAAGAATTTTGATGTTGGGTTGTTTTTATACCACACAGGATCTTGGGCTTTAGAAAGTGGATCTTGGAGTGGCTCAGCTCAAAGCAATTATAAGGAATATGGAGAACTTCAATTAATTCTAAGAAAAGGAAATACTCTAGAGTATGTAACTTCTTCAAAAGTAAATTTACCTTTTTTTAATGGGGATTGGTGGAGTGTAATGGTTAGAAGAAATAATTCTTTTGGAATTAATAATATTAGTACTCCTACTACTTATGACATTATATGTAAAAGTAAGCCTTATTATGGGGCTGATGGTACTAAAATAGCCCTTCAGGGATCTGGATCCTTAGACAATTCATCAGGAGATAATATTACTGAAATTAATAGTTCATGGGCTTATTTTTCAGCTAGTAGTGCTGTAAATACAGGTACTATATTCCAACCTGGTACAGGATACGGAGCTAGATTTGGGTATTCCGGAAATGAAAAAATAATAGGAACCGATATTAAAGTTCTTAATGATACCTATTTTTCAGGATCTATTCAGGAAATAAGATATTATAATTTACCTTTAAGTGAAAGTGTATTTGATGATTATGTAATGAATCCTGAATCTATTGAGGGAATTAGTATAAGTGGATCAGGTTCTTCATTTGATACTGTTGGATTTAGAGCGGCCTTAGGTAATGAATTAGTAATGCCTAAAAATAATGATCAAGGACTTGATAATAACTTCCAAACATTTACATCAATTCATCCTTCTATTACTAGTTCTTATGGAGCTACTACAGGATCTTTCCTAATAGCAAATTATACTGATTCTCCTACAGGTGAATATGCTACTTCTAGTAAATTTTACATTAGAGATAACCAAGAATTTGGAGGAGACACAGAAAGATATGCTTTAGCTAATGATGAAGTATTCTATGTAGACCAACCTGTTGTTGGTATTAGGAATAGAATTTCGGATAAAATTAAATTAGAAGATACTAATATTTTAGGGGAATCTTTATCTTCTTTACGAAACTTAGAAGATAATCCTATTACTAATAAAAGTTATACTAGAGATATAAATTATTTAGAAGTTGCATTTTCTCCACAAAATGAAATTAATGACGATATTGTAGCTAGTTTAGGTTACTTTGATATAGGGGGATATATTGGAGACCCCCGTCAAATAACCGAACCTAATTACCCCGATTTAGAAACATTACAGTTAGAGTATTTTAAAAAATATTCGGATAATTACAATGTAAAAGATTACGTTAGATTAATCAAGTACTTTGATAATTCTTTATTTAAAATGATAAAGGATTTTGTACCTGCTAGAACAGGGGTAGCAACCGGGGTTGTAATTAAGCAACACTTATTAGAAAGGAGTAAATACGTTACACCTCAAGTAACACCCTCATTACTTAATTATAGTGAATCTATTAATGTAGGATCTATAGAGGGGGGGAGTGGAGGAGTTTTTGATTTTGAAGGAAAAAGTAAGTTTAATTATGCTTTTCCTCCTCAAGAAACCACAGAAGAAATTAATACTATATCTGGGGTATTTACTAAAACACATAATAATAAAAATGAATTTTTTAATGGAGAATTAAAAGGTACTAGTTTTATAGCTACTAATGGTGAGGTAAGCCCCGAAGATGGTTTTGAACCTCTTTATGGAAATGCAAACGATAGTACTAGATCAGATTTATTTAGTGTGGTTGAATATGATAATGGAGATATAATAGCTTCTAATTTAGATGATATAATTAATGAAGAAGCTCAACCTGCCGATGTTGAAGATTTTAATTATTTTTCTCCTCGTTCATATATTCCTAGGTATGATGGATCAAAGCATACTTCTCCTAATTTTGGTATCCTTAATAGATCTACGGGATATGTTCCTGTTGATCCTGGATCGGTTTATTTTACAAATATTATTAAGGGGTACGATACTAGTCCCGAATTTATTAATAAAACATTTATTTCTATTGATAAATTTGTAAATCAAAATAGTGATGTTTATGATCCTAGAAATTCAATTATACCCCAATTTATAGATTTTCAACATACCTTTAAAAAAGGAGATACAATAAGTGTTAAAATTGATCCTTTAAAAGATGTTAGAACATATGATGAACTTCCAGGACTACATAAAATTTTAAATGTAGGAAGATATAATACTCTTATATCTACTAATTCTTCTACTCAATCTGCTCAAATCGACGGTGCTTTCGAAGAAGGACAAAGTGGATCTAGAATTGGGAGGATTAATTTTGTTCCCGCTGATGCTATTGACCAAGGAGATTCTATAGTAATAATTCCTGGGAATCCTGCTGAGCCTACTCCAATTCCTGTTAACTTTTCTATGAGAGGTTATTTTAATAATGGTCCTACTTCTGTAAATGCCGATGAGGATACTGGAATCGGAGAAGATGGAGCCCTTATAATGGAAGAAGGATTAAAAAATAATGCAGATAATAGTATAATAGGATGGGATAATGAAGGGGAACATAATAATGATAGAGCAGAATGGTTTAAAAACAGTAATTTCCAATGGAATACTTATGATCCTACTGCCAATAATAATTACCCTCAACAAGGAGAATTTTCTATAAATGGATATGAAGCTTTTACTTTTACTGATCCTAATGCTATAGGGGGATGGGGTAATTTTAATGCAGGGGGTTCATCAGATTCCGATAGAGATTTAGCTGTGTATAGATTCCGCTTACCTACAACTAACCCCGAAGGAAGTTTAGGACAAGATATTAGGATTAAGGCCAGACTTAAAATTTTTATATATAATGATGGGGGGGCTGGTTCTGGTGATTTAGAAGTTAGAGGTAGAGTTAAAATTTATAATAGCCAAGGAGCTGTAATTGAAAGTGGAACAGGTGTTGGTGATGATTATATTACAGTAGCTAGAAAACAAATTAAGTATTTAGATATTTCAACCGGTTTTGTTGATGTTCCCGAAGATGGTTATATAGCAGTTTTCCTTAGACCAACTAGTGCGGGTGGTGGTGATTGTAAAATTGCATCTCAAGTAACAGATGGAGGTACTACTCAATTTAGTTTCTTTGAAGTAGTAATGGAATCCGGAATATCAGCACCTGTAGTAGATGAAGGAACCCCAGATGAAGGTCTCCCAACACAAAAATATTTAAATTTTTATACCGCCGCTGATATTATACCCGAAGAGGAGTATGCAGAAAATGGAATTACTTCTATAAATGCTAGTCAAAAAATAGTAGCTGTTGGATTTGAAGATCCTTTAATTACTGCTGAAGCAAATGGGTTATTACAAATTTTATCTTCTAGCCAAACTGAGTACTTTTCTAGAGGACCTTATGAAATTTTAAACCCTAGTGGTGGAGATAATATTATAGTTATTCCTCCTTCTTCCTCAAGAGGATATGATCAAAGTATAATGGTTCCTTTTGACCCCCAAGTAGGGGATGAGATTAGATTTGCTTATGATGAAAATTATAGATATAATATAGTAAGTAAATCTATACAAGCTCCCCCTTCAAATGCTGAAACTCAAGCATCTACTACTACAGTACTTCATCTACCTAAACCTTTTATATCTGTACCTAGATTTAATAAACACGGTCAAAACTTTATAATAACTAGAATAACTGAAAATAATTCTGGGTTTATGTTAGATACAAGAAAAAAGTTTCCTGATGTTGGAGATTCTACAACAAAAGAAAGTTATGTAACACCTTTATTAATAAGTGAAAAATTAGATAAAGATCTTTATTCAATAGTAAGGGATTTAAGTAGTGATGAAGGAGTATTTTAATATATTTATGACAAACAATAAAAATTTATAATGGGATATTTAAACAATTCAGTAGTAACAGTTGATGCTATCTTAACTAAAAAAGGTAGAGAATTGTTAGCTAAAAATGATGGTTCTTTTAGGATTACCCAGTTTGCTTTAGCTGATGATGAAATTGATTACACACAATACAATCCAACACATCCTTCTGGGAGTGCCTTTTATGGACAAGCTATTGAAGGTATGCCTCTTTTAGAAGCATTCCCCGATGATACTCAAGTAATGAAGTACAAGTTAGTAACTTTACCTAGAGGTACAAGTAAAATGCCTATTTTGGATTTGGGTTTCAATTCTATTGTATTAAAACAAGGAGCTCAACTTGCTATTACACCTCAAACTCTCAATTATTTAGGTGGAGATTCACTATCAGAAGCAAATGGCTATTCGGCTACAATAGCAGATGTAAGATTATTAAGCTCATTTACAGGACTAGGAGTAAATGTTCAACAAGAACAAATTAATGTAACCGAAACATTAGGTACTAGTGTATCTAAAAATGTTGTTGGTACTACTATTAATTTAACAGCAACCACAGTTAATACATTATTCGGTAATCAAACCGAGATAACGTCTACTTTAACTGTAGTAGGTAGAGATAGTGGAGCTAGATTAACTGTTCCCGTTAAAATAACAAGAGTAAACTAATAACAGATGTCATTTAAAAGATTAGATAACGAGGATTTTGTAGTAAGTGCTGAGTCTATTACAGGAGTAGCTTGGAGTAATGGTAGCCCAACTGCTACTAGTTTTTCTACAAGCGCGGACCAAGAAGCATCAGTTTCAGGTAAGTATTATATTAATGCTTTTTTAAATAACACTAATGCAAGTGCCCAAACTCCCATAGAGTTTGCTGTGGCTTATGGTAATATTAACGGATTAGGAGCTGCCCCCTTTGACCCCAATGTTCCAGGTAAAAGTCCTACTTCAGTAGTTTATGGACAGTGGCAAAATATAGTATTAGGTGATGAAAATACTAAATTTAAATTTGGAGATACAGAACATGATGATTTTTATGTAATAAATTTAGCTCGTAATAGATTTAAAGAAAAGATTCTCCCGGGATCATGGACTTTAAATGTAAATGGGACTGCTTATGCCGATAATAGTAAAGTAGCTACTACAGTATCATTTAATGAAGCTGGTAGAGTATTTCCTATATTTGCAGGATCTGCTGGGGTTCCTACTGGGAATACTAGTGTAGGATTATTCCTCCCAGATATTGGAGCTATTATTGTAAATTCTAGTTTAACATCCCCCACAACGGGAACAGGTGATGCTTTCAACCCCAAATCATTTATTAATAATATTTCAAGTTTTACTATTAATTTTGAAGAAACTATATCTTCAGATTTTGTTTTTGTAAGAGCAAGAAATGCAGAATATAATTACTCAGAAAACCCTTCATTTATTAGTGGATCTACAGGTGCTGTAATTTATAATGATTTTATTAATAATCCCCAAACATTTATTAGTTCAATAGGATTATATAATGATACTAATGATTTATTAGCTGTTGCTAAATTAAGCACACCTTTAAAGAAAGATTTTACTAAAGAAGCTCTTATTAGAGTTAAGTTAGATTTCTAATGGATGTCAGTATTCAAACCACTATCATCTAAAGATATAATCGTAACCCCCTTTACGGTTCATAAAAATTTTTACTTTACTTCTGATGAATTTACTGATTCTGATAATGTTGGAATTGATAAATTTTTAGGCGTACATGAAGAAGGATTATACACTTCAGGAAGTGACCAAACTGGGGAAGTGCAAAAGCAATCTCAAAGATTAATTTATAGATCTATAAGACAATTATACTATTCTAATTATGCAAGTGGTAGTATTGGAAGTGGAAGTTTCCAAAATTCTCTTCAATCTAGTGTATTAGATTTACGTAATACTTTTCCCCAAAAAATAGGAAGTAAAATTGGTGTTTTATCTATTCCCTCAAAATTATTTGGGGAATATATAAGACCCAAATCTTTAAAATTAATTTTAGGAGAAGATACTATTATTGATGATGGAGAAGGCAATTTAAAAGTAGGGGGTGCCAATGTAGGTAACGTTATTTATTCTCAAGGAATTATTATTATAACAGTAAATGATCCATCCGAAGAAACTCAAGATATTATAGGATATGGAAATGCGGAGTATGGACTTAATGTATATGGAGAATTTGGAGAAGGATTTATAGACACCTTAATAAATACTAATAATGTAACTTGTTCTTTTGATTCTTCTCGTGCTATTTATGAATCACAATATAAGTGTACATTTTTAGAAAATAATTATAACTACTCATATAACCCCTCATTATCTACCCCAGAATCTACTTCAGAATCTGGGAGTTTAATTTATAAGGATTATGTAACTAGTTCATTTTTTTCTCCTTATGTAACTACTGTAGGGTTATATAATAATAATCAGGAATTGTTAGCGGTAGGTAAATTAGCACAACCCCTTCCAACATCTCAAACTACTGATACAACAATATTAATTAATCTAGATCTTTAAAATATGGGACAACAACTATCAAATACAGGAATTCAACAAGGACAAATAATTAATGCACAACACGTTTCTCAATCCGTTGATGCTTTAACTGGAGCCGAAGAATTTGATGTAACAGTTAAAGGTACTGTAGCCGTTAATAATGCTGAGGGTGCTCAAGTATTTAAATTTGATGGTAATAATTTTACTGAATCAGAATCTGATGCTTTTTTAGTACGAAATAATGATGGTACTGTAGGATTTAAAAGTGGTGGGGCAACAGGAGAAACAGGAGCAACAGGACCCGCAGGACCCGCAGGACCAACAGGACCAACAGGACCAACAGGACCAACAGGACCCGCAGGACCATCTGGGGAAGGAGGAGGAACTAGTGGAACTAGTGGGGTTGGTTTACCTGGTCCTCAAGGACCAGCAGGACCAACAGGAGCAACAGGTCCTACTGGGGAACAAGGAAGTAATGGAGCTTTATTTACCCAAAAATTTGCAGGAACAGCAGTTTCACCTGCAGGAGGAAAGTTTTCAGGGTATGACTTTACTGGAGTTGATAAACCTTCAACAATTATATTTTCTAATACAGAAATAAATGGGGGAGATATAAGGCCATTACTTAATGGTGGTTTATCAAATATAGAAAGTGAAAATATTTTATTAAAAGCGGTATCTACAACTAATCCTGGTAGGTTTTTTATTTCAAATTTAAAAAGTTTTACTGATCAATCAACTTCAATTACCTATGCATTAACAACTACTGTAAATACTTTAGGTGAAATTCAACCTACCGTAGATGAAGAATTTAGTTTTTCTCTCTTTACGGGTGGAGCAGGTGATGATGGTTCTTCAGGAACCTCAGGCCAATCTACTGATAGTGAACCTACTATTGTTCAAACAAGTGTTGGGTTTACTATTAGTAAAGAATTGGATAATCAATTTCAATGCCAAGTTCCATCATCTATTCCTTTAGGTCTAGGTGATGTTGGATTTTCAGGGGGTGGTAGTGGTGACAGTGTTAATGCTAATGATGTTAGTAATATTCTTATTAATAAAAAAGACAAAGGAGGAACAAGTAGAGGTTCGGCAGTAACTCAAAGATTAAAACATTTCGATGTAGCAAGAATTACATTAAAAGATTCATCAGCAAGTACAAGTGAATTTTCATTTATTAATGTTTTAAATGTAGGAAGTTTTGATGATGGTTATATACAACTTAGTGGAGTAAATAAAGAAAGTGGTGGAGGTACTTTTAATAATAATTCTAATTTAGATCAATGGAGAACAACTAGAGGAATTTTTGTTCAAGAATTAAAACCTAACCAATATGAAAGACTTTATTTAAATGATGGTAATACTGGTGAAGATGGAAGATTTTGTCTAGTAGGTCTTAAAGATGGAATTGTTGGTTATAACACGACAGGGGAATTTAAACCCGGACAAAGAACCACAGTAGAAATAAAAGCAGGAGGAAGAACCGTAGAATTACAAGTGCTTAGAGGAACAGGAACGGGGTATAATAATGGCTCTACAGATCCTTATGCTACAAACAACCCAGACCGACAAGGTTTGGGAAGTTTAACTCCAGGTAAAAGAGCTATTATAGATTTAGTTTATTATGAATCCCAAGATGGTAGTAGATATGGGCTTATACCTACTGCTATCGCCTTAAATTTAAATTAAAAAATAAAAACGTATGAATTGGTTATATAATGGAAGAGAAATTACAGACATATCACAATTTCCACCCAATACATTTGGGTTTGTCTATCAAGTAATTACCCCCGAGGGTAAAAAATATGTGGGTAAAAAAGTTTTATTCCACAATCAAAAGAAAAAATTAACTAAAGTAGAACTTGCCGAGCAAACGGGAAGGGGAAGGAGGAAATCTTATAAAATCGTCCAAAAAGAAAGTGATTGGAAAAAATATATAGGATCAAATGCTAAATTAAAGCGTCAAATAACTGAAGGAGAAGTTACGAAGGAAGATTTGAAAAAACAAATCCTTGAAATAGCTTTTAATAAAAAACACCTTACATATCTGGAGACTAAACATTTGTTTCAAATGGAGGTACTAGAAAACCCAGAGGAATATTTAAATGATAATATACTAGGTAAATTTTTTACCTCAGACTTTGCTTTTTAAATTAAAGTTTGTATATTTCAATTAATGGTAAATCAATTACTAGTATCTTTAATGGACTCTGTCCTGGGGAAAGGTAAACAAACATCCAGAGGTAATCATGCTTACCACTGTCCCTTTTGTAAACATCACAAACCTAAAATGGAGGTGAATTTTACAGAAAATAAAAAAGGACATAATCCATGGCATTGTTGGGTTTGTAATACTAGGGGTAAAACAATTCCTAATCTTCTAAAAAAAATAGAAGCGTACGATAAAATTGAGGAAGCTAAAAAATTAATCCCACAGGGATCATTTGTTGAAGAAGTAATAGTAAAAAATGATTTAGCATTACCTAAAGAATATACTCCGTTTATTGATAAACCCAATACTCTAATGGCTCGCCATGCTTTAACATATCTCCAGCGACGAGGAGTTACTAGAGAGGATATGATTAAATATCATATGGGTTATTGTGAAGATGGAGAATATAGAAATATGATTATAATTCCTTCTTATAATGCTAATGGTAATTTAAATTATTTCACAGCACGTAGTTTCGAGAAGGAACCATTTAGAAAGTATAAAAACCCATCGGTATCTCGTGATATTGTGCCATTTGAAATGTTTATAAACTGGAATAGCCCGTTAGTATTGTGTGAAGGGCCATTCGACGCCATAGCTATCAAAAGGAATGCGATCCCGTTGTTAGGAAAAAATATACAAACTAACCTAATGAAGAAAATTGTTTCTTCTAAAGTTGAAAAAATATATATAGCATTAGATAGTGACGCAATTAAATCGTCACTCAAATTTTGTGAAAAGTTTATGAATGAGGGTAAAGAGGTTCATTTATTAGAAATGGACGATAAAGACCCTAGTGACTTAGGATTCAAACGTTTTACTGAACTTATTCAAAAGTCTACCCCCCTAACTTTATCTGGGCTTTTGGCTAGAAAATTAGCCCTATGAAACAAATTAAAAAACAATTTGGTCGCATCCTTGAAATCTCAGATGACCATAAACAAATTACCCTCCCAGATGGAAGATATTACCAAAGAAATGGTGAATATTATCCATCAGTAACTTATGTATTAAGTCATTACCCTAAAGGTAAATTCTTTGAGGATTGGCTTAAAAAAGTAGGTTATTCAGCGGATTTTATTGTTAAAAAAGCAAGTGAAGAAGGCACACAAGTACATGAAATGATTGAAAATTACCTTAATGGTAAAGAATTATTATTTTTAGAACATGGTATTCCTATGTACCCCCCACACGTTTGGCAAATGTTTTTACGCTTTGTTGATTTTTGGGAAGAATATAAACCTACTCTTATCGAAGCAGAGATTCACTTATTCTCAGATGAATTAAAAGTAGCGGGAACCTGTGATATGGTTTGTGAAATAAATGGTGAGTTATGGGTTATAGATTTTAAAACATCTAACCACCTCCAAACAACATATGATTTACAAACTGCTATGTACGCTAAATGTTTTGAGGAATGTTTTGGTAAAAAAGTAGATCGCACAGGTGTGTTATGGTTAAAGTCATCTAAACGAGGACCCAAAAAAGATAAAATTCAAGGTAAGGGATGGGAAATGTATGAATCTAAAAGAACACAAGAGGATAACTTAAATATCTATAGAGCAGTGCGCACTTTATTTGATATAGAAAACCCTAACCATAAACCTGCATTTACAGAGTTTAGAACCACAGCTAAAAGAGATTTGTAATATTTATAACAAATATTTTGCTGTGAAATTATATGATATCTTAAAAGAAATACAAGGTAAACCTAAAGCTATTATATTAGCAGGTGCCCCAGGTGCTGGAAAAGGATATATCCTAAGAGGTTTAGATTTAGGAGGTTTAAAAATATTAAACGTAGATGACATTTATGTCCCTATGTTAAAAAAGGCTAATATAACATTAGACTTAAAGAACGCTACTCCTGAAGAAAGAAGTAAACAAGCTATTGCTATGGGTGCTGCTAATAGAGAGTTTAAACAAGATGTAGCTAATACTATTGAAGGAAAACAATCCTTTATATTAGATGGTACAGGAGCTTCATATAAACAAACCTCTAAATTAAAAATAGAATTAGAACAAGCAGGATATGAAGTATTCATGTTATATGTTTATACTGATTTAGAACGTTCTTTAAAACAAAACCAAGATAGATACGAAAAATCAGATGGTAAAGATAGAAGTTTAGCGCCTGGTATTGTAATGAAAACTTGGAAAGAAGTAACTCAAAACTTTAAACCCTATAAAGATTTATTTGGTTCTAATTTTACCTCAGTAGCCAATACTTTAAAAGATCAAGAAATTTCTGATTTAAAAGATATAACGGATACTTATCTTGTTCCCTTTACTCCTAAAGGAACTAAACCTAAAACTCCTGAACAGCAAGCTAAATCTGATGCTCGTAAAGCTAAGGATGCTGAAGAAATTAAAACTATGTTAAACGATGAATTTATAAAAGACATAGTTAATGATTCAGTATCAGCTGAAGAAGCTCAATCTAAATTAAAATCCTTTTTAGCATGAATAATTTAGTTAAAGCGTTAATAGAAGGTCTTGTAGAAGTAAATGAATTTACTAATAAAAAAATAGTTGGAATGTTTGGTGGAGGATTTAAACCACCAACATCAGGTCATTTAGAAGTAATAAAACGTGCTTTAGAAGAAAATCCTGAGCTGGATGAATTAATTATTTTAGTAGGAAGTGGAACTAGAGATTCTATAAGTCAAGAAGAATCACTTGCTATTTGGAATATTTACAAAAAATCACTCCCTAGTAAGGTAACAGTAATGGCTTCTCCTAAAGATAAACCTCCTATTGGTGCTATTTATTCTTATGCTAAGAAAAACCCTAATGAAATTATTTATTGGTTTGTAGGAGCTCGAGAAGGTAATGAAGAAGATTTTCAAGATATAGAAAAGCGTACTCGATCTCTTCGTAAACTTGCTTATCAAAACGTAAAAGTTAAACAAATCGTAACTGGTGGAGCTGTTAGTGGAACTAAAGCTAGACAAGCATTATTAGCTAAAGATAAAAAAACATTCCTCCAATTTATCCCAGACATTCCTGAAGTAGATCAAATTTGGGATATGCTTACTGCCGTAGTTAAAGAACGTATAGCATTTACTCCTGACTTTGTAACACAAGGTGATGTAGAATTTGTTGATGATTTTGCTGATAGAAAATTAGCCCCAATTGATGTTGATCTTACAGGCAATCATTTCTTTGATAGACTAAATGACCCTAGAAATAGGCCTGACATCTCAGTTGAAGAATTAGAAGAATTTTTTGATAAACTAGCTGACGAAAAAGAAGAATTTATTAAATTTCTTAAACAATATAAAGACGTAGTAGTAAAGGATACGGATACTAATATTAATATTCCATTTATGAAGCGAGCTAATAAAGCTATCGCTAAAACTATTATGCGTAAAAAGAACTTTATGACTTCAAATAAAGTCTTACCACTTAAGGAAGGTAGATATGATAACGAAGTTTTAATGCAATCCCGTTATATTATAAATTTATTTAAAGCTGAATTTGGTAATAAATTTAAAGATGAAGCAGCAGGTGAAGGAAACATAGGAGATGAAAAATATACATTACAATTAGCATTTGTTCCTACAACTTTAACTTCTGGAGCAGATTTTGAAATTGATGGCTTTGCATATCCCAAAATAATAGCTATTAATATATCATATAACCCTAAAGCATTCCCTGAGGCATATAATGAATTAGTTGCGGGAGTAAAGGATGCTGTTAGACACGAATTAGAACACTTTGGTCAATATCATTTTGATAAAGATGCTGAGGTCAATGTGCCAGAAGAGGATTACCCATCTAGATTTGAATACCTTACAGATGATTATGAAGTATCAGCTCACGTTCAAGGTTTATATAAAAGAGCCAAAACTAAAAAAGTACCATTTACTGATGTTTTAGATGATTTTTTAGATGATGAACTTGATACTCTCTCCCCTCAAGAAATTAAATTAGTTAGAGCTCAGTACTTATGGTATGTTAAAAACAACCTCCCAGCTGCTCAATTAGACGAAGCTGACCCTAAAAAAGGTACAGGTAAAAAACCTAAAGGTAGTGGGCGAAGATTATACACTGATGAAGATCCCAAAGATACAGTAGGTATTAAATTTTCTACTAGACAAGATATAGTTAATACTTTAAATAAAGCTTCATTTAAAAACAAGTCCCATGCTCGCCAATCTCAGGTAATTAATTTAATCCATCAAAGAGTTAGAGCGGCATATGGTAGATCTAAAAAACCTGATGTTAAAAAGCGTTTAAAAACTGCTTTAGATTATATTACAAAACGTAAAGAAGCTTCCAAGGCTAAAACTCAACGTTTAAAAGACCAAAAGAAAAAGAAAAAAGCTAACGAAAATGTAGCCCCTAACCATAACCAAAAATCAGCACCATATGGTTCTGGTTATAAAAAAATGAAAGAAGGAGATACCTACGAAAAAATGGCTGCTAAAGGCAAAAAATCAGGTAATTTAAAACAAGGTACTGTTAGAAAAAGATTAAATATCCCTAAAGGTGAGAAAGTACCTATGTCTAAAATTAATAAAGAAATTTCTCGCCTTAAGAAAATGGATAAAGATAAGGATAAAAAAGGGGTACAATTAGGAGATAAAAACCAAAAATATTATAAAGCTCTCCAATTATCTAAAACATTAAAATCTACTACTAATTTAAATGAAAATTTAAAAGAAGACTTAACCCCCCAAATTATTTCATTAACTCAATATATGGGCAGTAATGGATTAGATTTAAAACCTTATCCTAAAGTAAAATTTATAGATGATAATAAGGAAAACGCTAATAATATCTTAGGTAGAACTGCTTATTACGACCCTAATCAAAAATTAGTAGCATTATACACTATGGATAGGCATCCTAAAGACATTTTAAGATCATATGCCCACGAACTAGTCCACCACCATCAAAATTTAAATGGTACTTTAAATCATAGTCAAACTACTAATACTAATAAAGACAATAATTTGGATAAAATTGAACGTGAAGCTTATGAAAATGGTAATATATTATTTAGAAACTGGGAAGATTCAATAAAAAATGAAGAGTAAAGGATTAGGAGATACAGTTGAAAAATTTACTAAAATTACAGGTATTAAAAAAGTAGTAGAAATGGTAACAGATGATTGTGGTTGTGATGAACGCAAAGAAAAACTAAATAAATTATTCCCTTATAAAAATGACGACTAAAGAATTTACAGACACAGTTAATGACGAGTATGATATCGAAACTTTAGAATTAATGCAAGAGTTAATTGAACAAAGATTAACTTTACTTAAAACTATGGTTGATGTTGGTGCTCGTAAACAAATACAAGGTTTTAAAAGATACAACTAATGAAAGATAACGTTTTAAAAAAAGAATTTTCTAAAAAAGATGTACAACGTGCTCGCAATTTAATTACGGGTGATACTAATGCTCGTACATCTCAGGGGGTAGGTTACACTAAAAAATATGAACACCATAAAGAAGGTGACATTTGGGAAGAAGATGGTCGTAAATGGACTATTAAAAATGGTATTAAACAAAATATCACTAAAATGGACAAATTTAAAAAAATGGGTAAAATGCCCTTATTTTGCCCTGAATGTGGTACTTTAATGAAAAAGCATTTAGATAAAAAAGTATACTCAGCATATCAAAAATGCTTTGATTGTGTTGTAGATTATGAAGCAAAAATTAGACACACAGATCAACATAGAGAATATTTTGATAACCTTAGAAATTCCCACGTAGATAATACTATAGAAGCATTTACTTCTTATATAAAAGATAAAATGTCAGAATCTAATGCTAATTATGTTACTGAAGCAGGCGATGTAGAAAATTGGAAAGGAGGCATGAGTCAAGAAGAATTAGAAAAAGAATTACAAGAAGGTTTAGAATTTTTAAAAAGCATGAGAGTTGAGTAAATTTATATATTTATAAATAACATGGCTAAAAAACTGCAAATTACTAAAGATATGATGGATAAACTTCACAAAGGTGAAGAAATATCTATTGACGATATTACTATTACATTTCCTATGAATGAGGAAAAAATTGAAATAGATGACACAACTAAGTTTGTAATAGATTTAAAACACTTATTAGATAAACACGTAATGAAAGAAGGCAGTTGTGGGTATAATAGAAATATGGAAGGAGAAAAATTAACAACTCCTGGGGGACTAAAGGAAACCCTTGAATTCGTAATGGAAAACAACCCCGGACTTAATAAAGAAGAAATTAAAAAAGAAGTTAAAGAAATTAAAAAACTTGGTGAAACTTTAACTGAAGAATTATGTGCTAAAGGCAAAGCATACAGAAAAAGACGTATGGCCGCAGGTGAAAAATCCTCTGCCTATCTATCAGGTAGAGCAGTTAAGGTTTGTAAGGGTCAAATGAGCGGTAAAAAGAAAAAAAAGTAATGACCCCATCCCGCTTACATGAAGTTATTCAAGAGTCATTACGTGACTGGTTCAAAAAAGAGAACTGGGTACGAATTAATACTCAAGGTAACATTGCGGGGGAATGTGGTACTATGAAAAAAGGTAAAGCAACAACAAGGTGTTTACCTAAAAAGAAAGCACAATCTTTAACTAAAGCAGAAAGAAAAGCAACGGTAGCAAAAAAAGTTAGAGGTAGTAAAAAAGGTAAACAGTTTGTAAAAAATACTAAAAAGGCAACTTATAAAAAGAAAAAATAATGAAAAAGTCTGAATTTAAAGAATATCTTAAGACTGAAATTCTTAAAATGAATGAAGTATCTCAAGAAGATGTTGATTTACAAAAAGATCTTAATGCTGAACTTGAAAAAACTAAAGAACTTCAATCCTCTATGATGGAAGGTAAAGTTAAAAAATCTGAATTTAAAGAATATCTTAAAAATGAAATCCTTCGTGAAATAGACGAACAAGAGGAAGAAATAGAAGATGTTGATGTTGGTGTCGATTTAGGAGGAGATGAAGAAGGCTTTGATGGTTCTTTTGAAATGGAAGAAAAAGGAGCATCTATTGAGGATTTAAGCGATGAATTAGTAGATTTAGCTAAAAAAGCTAAAGATGCCGGAGCAATTGAGTTAGCTAACCAAATTCTTAACTCAGCTAAATTTGCAAATAAAACTAAAATTAAATCTGCTGAAAAAGAAGCAGGCTTAAGTGCTGAGGGATAATGGCTAAGAAAAAAACCAAATTAGATAAGATGTCTAAAAAAGAAAAGACATCATTAGCTTATGCTTTAGCTACTAATTTGGCTAAACATGGTAAACCCCAAACACCTAAAAATGAGCGGAAGTTAACTAAAGGTGAAATAAATAAAAAAGAAAAACACATGGGTAAGTTTAAAAAAGCTTTTGATCTAGAAGAAATTCAAGAAATTATAAAAACAGTACAGGAACAAAACCTTAAAAATCCTAAAAAAGCTGACTTAAATAAAGACGGTAAACTTTCTTCTTATGAAAAAACAAGAGGTGCTGCTATTGAAAAAAATATGCAGAGTGAAGACTTAGATTTGGGTCATCAAGATAATGAACCCCACATGCTTAAAAAAGATCTCTATAGAATTGCTAAGTATGCCTCTGAATTATATGTGATGGTACATCAATTTGATACTAAAGAAATGGAAGTAGATTTTCCTCATTGGTGGCAATCAAAAGTTATTAAAGCAAAAGATATGCTAATTTCAGCTAAACATTATTTAGATGGAGAATTAACAGTTCCCCAAATAGATGCTACGTTAGAGGAGGATAAAGATGAACCTAAAGTTCTTTCTACAAAAGAATTAAATAGATTAGCAGCATTACCTCCTACTGACCCTTCATTTAAAAAAGATCGCAGACATAAAAAGCTAATGAAGAAATAATGCAAAAGTCTGAATTTATAGCGAAAATAAAAAAACTTGCTAAAACAGTATATGCTCAGAAATCTAACCCCGATGCTGACCCGGCAGATATTGAAGTTAGTAAGTTTCCTGTAATTGACCAGTTTCCTCCTTTAAAAAAGGTAATGGAAGATTTATTTGATTTTCAATATGAACCTTTTGTTAAAGACATAGAATGGGTATCACCTCGCCCTACAACTTTTAGGATTAAACTTGTAAATGAAGCTGATTTTTACCTAATATATCAGGGTAAAAATGGTGAAGATCAAGGCTTATTTATAGCACAAGTATCTGGTAAAAATTATTTTCTAGAATCTCTCCCAGAAGAACAACAGGCATCTGAGGCTATTGCTCGTTTATTAAGATTTAATTATGCTAATGTTGGGAAAGCAGCAGAAGATCTTACAGGAGGAGATTTAGATGATGATTTAGGTGGTGATTTAGGTGGGATAGAAGAACCGATAGAACCAGCAGTTCCTGATTCAGTAGAAGACTTATAATATGGACGTATTAGATAAATTTTTCAAGAAATTTTCATATAAATTTCCTAAAGGGTACCCCGATCCTAATAACATTCAAGATATGATTATGTTAGAGGGAATGTTAAAGTCTATACTTAAAGAAACCCCATCTCCGGAAGCTAAAGAGGGGATAGATATTTTAAAATCAAAGTTGGGTTTAACTGATGATAAATTTACTGAAATTTCATCTAAAAGATTTAAAATTTTAGTACCAAGGGCTGATCGTTATAGCTATATAGAAAAAGTAGAAGATATTGAAGGGTTTGATTATGACCCTAATATTAAAGGTTCTTCAATAGGAGGAATTACCTATAAAAATGTTGTTTTTCTTCTTAAACCTGAAAGTGCTCAAGGCAGGTCCTCAGCGGGAGTAGGAAATGAAGATTTTTTAGAGAAAAAAATAAAAGAATTCCAAGACCAAGGGGCAAAAAATATTTTATTTGTAAGTCCTAATAAAAACTATCCTGTCCAAAATTTTACAGATGTGAAAGGAACAGGTTTAGAAGTTGTAGGAGGTTCTAAATCTGACATAGATTTTTTTAGAGGTAATAACAAAATAGCAGCTATATCTATTAAAAAGGACAATGCCGGGTTTTGGGAAAGCTCAGATACTAGATATAAAAAAGTAGTAGTAGCACTAGCAGATAAAATAAAAAAAGGAGAATTCTCACCAGAATTAACTTTTATTCCTTTTAAGGACCAGGCCGGTAGAACAAAAGAGGGTATTTTTACTATGTTTAATAAACAAACTCAACAAAAAATAGCGGGAGTAATTATTAAGGACCTGCCTAATGATGATACAGATAGTATTATTTTTGGTAGTGATAATGCAGTTGTCATATACCGTACTTATTCACCAAAGGATTTTTCATTAGAAGGAGATACCTTAAAAATTAAAGTAAGCAAAATTATTGAAGATACTCAGGATGTAGAGAAATTTAATCTTGAACCTGTTCTTAGAATACGCCATGATTCTACTAGAAGTGCTACTGGAGGATTAAGAGCTTTAGTTCAACCTAAAAACACACTCTATAAAGATGGAGAGTTAAAAGGAAGCAATATTGAACTTTCATATAATGAAATTGTATAATATTTATAACCATGCTTAAACAATATATTCAAGAAGCAATACAGGGATTTCAATCACCTAAAGAATCATGCTCGTGTGGTTGTGGAGGTTGTGATTCCACACCTAAACTCGCATTATTGGAGAGTAAAGCGCCTATAAGCGAAGGTCTCCGGTATCACATCGAGAATGGTGTATCGCTGCAAGACAATGTATTTAGAATTGGATCTAAAAAATACTTACAATTATTTGCCGAAGCTCGTATGTTAAACGAATGGCAAACTATTAGCTTAGATGAAAATAGTAAGTTCCTTATCGAAAATACTGACATTGGTAAGTTTGGTATTTACGAAGGTGAAAAAGTGCCGCTTGATTTACCTATGTTAAACGAGTGGGATTTAGAAGAAGCTAAAAAGAAAAAGAAAAAAGATCCTCCTATTGGAAAACCCAAACGTTCTTCTTCTGGAGGTAAAGCATATAAAGTCTTTGTTAGGGATCCTAAAACTAAAAAAGTTAAAACAGTACGTTTTGGTTCTGGTGGTTTAAGAGCTAAAATTAAAGATCCTAAAGCAAGAAATGCTTTTTCTAAAAGGCATGACTGTCCCAATAAAAAAGATAGAATGAAAGCCTCATATTGGAGCTGTAATCTTCCAAGATATGCCCCCGCACTTGGACTTGGTCCTAAAAGAAATACTTTCTGGTAATGGATAATTTTAACTATAAAAAATACGTATACAATAATCCCCTTTTAAAGGAATTAAAGGATAATGGTCCTGAAGAAAAAGAATTTGATAACGAATTTGATGCTTTAGGAGCTGAATTAGCAGGAGCGGTTAAGGATGAATTAGGCGATAAAGCTAAAAAAATAGATGAAGTAGCAGGTATAGTAGGTATACTAGGTTATATTCTTTTATCTAATACCGTAGCTAATATGATTGCTCAATTTGCTCAAAAACAAGCTAAAAAATATAATTGGGGTAAAGGCGAAGAAGCAGCTAAAAATATCTATAAATGGACCCATGATAATGAAAAAGCATTCCAAGCCCCTATTAGAAGGGTAATTAGTCTTTTTACTAGAGACCCACAAAAACAAAATCAAATAGCTAAAATAATTTATGCTATAGTTATTTTAATGATGGCAGGTCAGGCAGGAGGAAATGCTGCAAGCTATCTTAGAAAAGCTAGCTGGCTTAAAGGAGGCTTATATACCTTAAAAACAGCAATTAAAGGTAAAGAAGTTCATGCTATCTTTAAAGATGTAATAGGCGATATTATTGCATAATGAATCCATATCAAGACCATATAACAGATAACATAGTAGTTAGAGAATTTACTGCTGATACTGACCCAATGTCACTAATTTGGCACGAGGATCAAGAAGATAGAATAGTAGAAATTTTAACAGGCAATGGTTGGAAATTTCAATTTGATGAAGATCTACCATTTGAAATGATTACAGGCGATAAAATAGACATACCGAAAGGTTTTTTACATAGAGTTATAAAAGGAAAAAACAATTTAAAAATTAAAATTTATAAAAAATGAATACTCAAGAGTTATTTGAACAAATCGAAGTTTTATACGAAACATTTAAAGCAGAACACGCTGGTTCTACAAAAGCAGCCCACGGAAGAGCCAGAAAATCATTAGGTGGAATTAAAAAATTAGTAACCGAATACAGAAAAGCGTCCATAGCTGAAGATAAAAAATAAAAAACATATAGACTAGATTCATATCCTAGTCGATTTTAGAATTAAAATGAGAGATGTGGCCTCAAATTTGGGGTCACATTTTTTTGTTCGTATATTTAAACGTTTAAACTTACACATGGAAAAAATAGTAATAATAGGAGCAGGTGTAGCAGGTGTTAATGCTGCAACTAAATTAGTAGATAACGGTTACCCTGGAGATCATATCACCATAATTGATATGGGTAATAATCCTTACAATCGTAAACCTGAAGAAGTAATGACAGGTTTTATGGGTGCTGGAGGATGGAGTGATGGGAAACTTACATATCACACTTCAATTGGAGGACATATGTCTAAGTATTGTGGTGATGAACGAGCAATGGAGTTGATGGATGAAGTAATTACTAACTTCAAACGTTTTCACCCTAAACCTGAAGAGGTACAATGCTCAAACCCCATTGCTGAACCTGATTTTATTAAGCCATATTTTGGACTCCGTTTATTTCCAGTTTGGCACGTAGGTACAGATTATCTACACGAAATTGGTAAAAATTGGTATGACTTTTTAGTTGATAAAGGTATTAAGTTTGTATGGAATACTAAAGTAACTGAAGTTGATTTTGACAACAATACTGCTTCAACAGCTGATGTTGTATTTCCCTATGATCGCTTGATCTTTGCTGTTGGTAAGTCTGGTATTGATTTTGGTAAGTATCTTATTGAAGAAAATGAACAACCAACTGAATCTAAACCAGTACAAATTGGTGTTCGTTTTGAGGCACCCCAAAAACATTTTCAAAAACTTATTGATGTAAGTTACGATTTTAAATTGTACCGTAAGTTTGAAGATAAGGGTGTATCACTTCGTTCATTTTGCACTAATAATAATGCAGCATATGTGGCACTTGAAGAAACATATGGTGATTATAGCTACAATGGTCATGCTAAAAAAGACGAAGCATATCGTAATGATATGACTAACTTTGGTATTTTAATGGAAGTTAGAGGAATTGATAAACCATTTGATTGGTCTCGTGAATTGGTTTCTAAAGTTAATAAAATAGATATTGTTGATGGTGAAGGTGCGGGTAGTTCCAAAGCATTAGGTCGCCACAGAGCAAAGTATAAAGCAGGTCTTTATTATAGCCCATCAAACAAAGATAAAACCCTTACATCAGAAGGTGATTGGGTAAAAGCTCATTATATTGACGAAAAAGGTCTTCAAGAAGTACGAGATGCATTTAAAGGATACTTTACTTACATTGAAGATTTTATTGAGGATATGAAAAAAATATTCCCATCACTTAAGGATGATTGGGGAATTTATGTACCTGAAGTTAAATATCTTTCACCTGAACCACTTGTGTATTATGGTGATTTATCACTTAAAAATGCACCTAATATCCATTTTGTAGGAGATGCTTTAAGTGCAAGAGGCATTACAGTATCGGGAGCACAAGGTACTTATGTTGCCGAAGCAATTTTAACTAAAAATAATATGAACCCTAAATATTCCCACCTTGCAGATTCTAAATTAATTGGTGGTTTAACAGTTTAAATAAAAGTTATGGAAAAAGACAACGAATGGCCTGTACCCCGGAAAATTAAAACCGAAGATGGTACTATTATGAGAATTTGGGATGGTAAACTTCACAGTTGGGATCAACCCGCCCTTATACCTCAGGGTGTCAAACGGTTAAGAGAGTATTATCTTTATGGCATACTTCATACTGAAGAAGAATGGAAAGAAAAAAGACGAGACCGAACAGGATTACCTTGGTACAAGAATCCTGCAATGCGTGAATCAGCTAGACAAGGAGGATAATGAAAATAGGACTTACAGGAACAATGAGTGTTGGTAAAACAACATTAGTTAAAGCACTATCAAAAGTAGAGCAATTTAAGGGTTATACATTTACTACTGAACGTAGTAAGTATCTTAATTCACTTGGCATTCCATTGAATCATGAAACAACTATTGAGGGTCAAACTATATTTTTAGCAGAGCGTGTAACAGAATTAATGCAAGATCGCTTAATTACTGATCGCACTATTTTAGATGTGATGGCGTTTACAAATTGTGCTAAAAAAGTAAGTTATATGGATGGTGATGCATTTGCAGAATATGCTTCACGATTCGCAAAACAATATGATTACATATTCTATATCTCCCCAGAAGGTATGGAAATTGAAGATAATGGTGTTCGCGAAACTGATATTAAATATAGAAAAGAAATTGATGAAGAAATTAAAAAACTTTTATTTAAATATCGTCCTATTTATTTTGAACTTACGGGAACAACTAAAGAACGTATTAACCAAATGATGAAAATCATTAATTTTTAATATTTATTACTATGAAATTATGGAAAATTATAATAGGAATATTTACTTTTATAGGAGGAATATTTGCTTTAGGAGCCATTTCTAAAAAAAAAGATGAACAAGAATTTGATAATCAAATCAAAAAAAATGAAGAACAAATTAAAAAAGTTCAAGAAACATCTAAAAAGTTAGAAAAAGCTAAAGATCAAACTAAAAAAGACCTTCAAGCCCTTAAAAAAGAAAAAAATTTAAGTAAAAAACAATTAAAAGATATAGATAAAGTTACTAAAGGAATTGAATCTTTTGAAAAAAAATATAGAAAAAAATGAGACGAATACTGTTAATTTTATTACTGGCAGTATCTAATACTTATTATTCTCAAGATACTCTTCTTATCCCTGCTGTGGAGCTTGAAGAGTTTTTCTTGTCCTTAGATACATTACGAACTCAAGATTCTATTAAAACTAAACTTATATCCAATCTTGAAACAGAGGTTATTTTATATTCTAAGTTAACTCAACAAGATAGTTTAATTATAGTTTATAAAAATAAAGAAATTGAGTTATTAAATGAACGTATTGTTTTATATGATGAACGTTTAAATCAAATTGACAAATGGTATAATAAACCTTCTATTGGAATAGCAGCTGGATTTTTAGGTACTGTAATTTTAATCCAAACACTTGATTATACACTCCCTGAATGAGTGATTTAAAACATATAATAAGACAAGAATACGTTAAATGTGCCCAGGATCCGGTACACTTTATGAAAAAATATTGTATGATTCAACATCCTCAAAGAGGTAGAATCAGTTTTCACTTATATCCATTTCAAGAAAAAGTAATGGGATTGCTCCAAGAGAATCCCTATTCAATAATACTAAAATCCCGTCAGTTAGGCATTTCCACTTTATCTGCTGGATATTCTTTATGGTTAATGATCTTTCATAAAGATAAAAACGTTCTTTGCATTGCTACTAAGCAAGAAACTGCTAAAAATATGGTTACAAAGGTTAAATTTATGTATGAAAATTTACCTTCTTGGCTACAAGTAAATTATGAAGAAAATAATAAGCTTGCACTTCGACTTCAAAATGGATCCCAAATTAAAGCTACTTCTGCTTCAAGTGATGCAGGGAGATCAGAAGCGGTATCACTTCTAATAATTGATGAGGCAGCATTCATTGAAAACATTGGTGAAATTTGGGCCTCAGCTCAACAAACATTGGCTACTGGTGGTGGATGTATAGCACTATCTACTCCTTATGGTACTGGTAATTGGTTTCACCAAACATGGACTAAAGCAGAAGCTAAAGAAAATGAATTTTTACCTATTAAATTACCCTGGTATGTCCACCCAGAACGAGACCAAAATTGGAGAGATAGACAGGATGAATTACTAGGGGACCCTAGAATGGCAGCACAAGAATGTGATTGCGATTTTAGTACTTCGGGTGATGTTGTATTTTACCCTGAATACATGGAATTTATAGAAAAAACAACTATTAGAGAACCCTTAGAAAGGCGGGGAGTAGACCAAAATTTATGGATTTGGGAACCAGCGGATTATACTAGATCATATATGATTTCGGCTGATGTAGCTAGAGGTGATGGTAAAGACTATTCTGCATTTCATATTTTCGATATTGAAAATGCGGTTCAAGTAGGGGAATATAAGGGACAAGTATCGACTAAAGACTTTGGTAATATTCTTACTGCAATAGCTACTGAATATAATAATGCTATGCTTATAGTTGAAAACGCTAATATTGGATGGAGTACTATTCAAACTATAATTGAAAGGGGTTATCAAAACTTATACTATTCACCTAAATCAGACCAAATTAATGTAGATTCATATTTACAAAATTATGAAAATGCTTCAAATATGACTGCAGGTTTTACTATGTCTACTAGAACTCGCCCTATGGTAATAGGTAAATTTCAAGAATATGTTAGTGATAAAGGAGTTACTATACAATCAAAACGTTTAGTTGAAGAAATGAAAACATTTATTTGGAAATATGGTAGAGCTGAAGCTCAACAGGGTTACAATGATGATTTAGTAATGAGTTTTGGCATGGGTCTTTATGTAAGAGACACAGCATTAAAATTTAGACAACATGGATTAGATGTTACAAAAGCAGCATTAGGATCCTTCCACAAAACAACTACTGCTTATCAGGGAGCATATTTTTCAACTGGACAGGATAACCCCTATCATATAGATAATGGGAAAGGGGGAACTGAAGATTTTAGTTGGATTTTATAATATTTATTCATATATTAATATACTATGGCTGACACAACAGTATTTACAAGATTAAAAAGACTATTCTCTACAGACGTACTAATTCGTAATGTAGGAGGAAGTAAACTAAAAACATTAGATTTTAGTAAGTATCAACAAACTGGACAAGTTGAAACTAATTCAATGGTTGATAGGTACAATAGACTGTACACTACTAACCAAATGCCCGTTTATAATCCTGCTCTTAATTACCAAACATTAAGAACCCAACTTTATTCGGATTATGAAGCAATGGATACAGATGCCATTATAGCTTCAGCTTTAGATATATTAGCAGATGAATCTACCCTTAAAAACGATATGGGTGAGGTGCTCCAAATTAAATCATCTGATGAAAATTTGCAAAAAATTCTTTATAACCTCTTTTATGATGTTTTAAATATTGAATTTAATCTTTGGATGTGGATTCGTCAAATGTGCAAATATGGTGACTTTTTCCTTAAATTAGAAATAGCAGAAAAATTTGGTGTTTATAATGTAATTCCTTATACGGCATATAATATTATTAGGGAGGAAAAAATTAGTGAAACTAATAACCACCAAGTTGAAGTTAAATTCAAATTCGACCCAGATGGATTAAGTGGAGGTGGAGAATATGGAGGTTACTTTGGAGGCTTACAAAGTGCTAAAAGTAATACAGCTAATAACAGAGCAATTTATTTTGATAATTATGAAATAGCTCATTTTAGATTATTATCAGATGTAAATTATCTTCCATATGGTAGAAGTTATGTTGAACCCGCCCGTAAATTATTTAAGCAATATACTCTAATGGAGGACGCAATGTTAGTACATAGAATTGTACGTGCTCCTGAAAAGCGTATTTTTTATATAAATGTAGGAGCTATCCCTCCTGCTGAGATAGAAAACTTTATGCAAAAGACTATCTCTAAAATGAAACGTACTCCCTATATTGATCAAAATACGGGAGACTATAATTTAAAATACAACATGCAAAACATGTTGGAAGATTATTACATCCCAGTTAGGGGCAATGATGCCTCAACTAAAATAGAAACTACCCAAGGATTAAGTTACGATGGTATTCAAGATGTTGAATATTTAAGAAATAAATTATTTGCTGCTCTTAAGATTCCAAAAGCATTCCTGGGATATGATGAAAATACAGATGGTAAAGCTACGTTAGCAGCCGAAGACATTAGATTTGCCCGCACAGTAGAGCGCATCCAAAGAATTATCCTTTCGGAATTATATAAAATTGCTGTTGTTCATCTTTATACACAGGGATATGATGGTGATGACTTAGTTAATTTTGAAATTAATTTAACTACTCCTTCAATTATTTACGATCAAGAAAGAGTGGCATTAATGAAAGAAAAGATGGAATTAGCTACTCAAATGGTTGATTCTAAGTTATTTCCTTCTGACTTTGTTTATGATCATTTATTCCACTTAAGTGAGGATGAATATAATGAGTTTAGAGATCTTGCTAGAGAAGATGCTAAACGAGCTTTCCGTATTAGCCAAATAGAAGCCGAAGGTAATGATCCATTAGAGACAGGACAATCATATGGCACTCCACATGATTTAGCCTCATTATATGGTAAAGGTAGATATTATGATGAACCTGAAAATGTTCCTGCAGGATATGATGAAAAAGAATTAGGTCGCCCTGAAGAAAAGGTGTCTGATATTAACACCCAAGATGGTAATTTTGGAAAAGATAGATTAGGAGTTAATAGAATGAAAGGTGATGAAAATGAGTCTAGTGCTATTAGACCATCATATAAAGGAGGTTCCCCATTAGCCTTAGAAGCTAAAACAGCTTACTTACAAAATAAAGATATGCTTAAAAAGATCCCAATTGATAGGAAACAATTGGTATTTGAACAAGATGAGTCATTGCTTAATGAAAGTAATTTAAAGGAGTGAAAATCTTTATATATTTATAAAAAAGCCTATCAATGAAAATTAAACATTCTAAGTATAAGAATACAGGCCTTTTATTTGAGCTTCTAGTGAGACAAATAACTGCTGATACCCTTAACGGTGGTTCGTCTCCATCCCTTGACATTTTAAAAAAATCTTTTGCTAAAACTGAATTAGGTAAAGAATATAAACTTTACGAATCATTATTTAAAAATAAAAATATTAGTGAAGGTAAAGCTGAAATTACCTTAAACACTATTTTAGAAGCTACCCGTAAATTAAATAGAAGTGCTTTAAGGCGAGAAAAGTATAATCTTATTAATGAAATAAAAAAACATTATAATGTTAATGAATTTTTTAATCATCAAGTACCTAGTTATAAGGGATATGCTGCTTTTTATAAGTTAATAGAAATATACAATTCAGATAAACTATCTGAAACTGAAGAAATTATAAATAATAAAGTTACTATACTTGAATGTTTAACTGAACGTCCTATTTCTCAAAAGAAAGTTAAACAAGATTTAGTTGAAGAATTTTCTAAATATGATAAAGATTTAAGAGTACTTACTTATAAAGTAATGCTTGAAAAATTTAATGGTAAATATGCTAATCTAAATAAGGGACAAAAAGAAGTACTTAAAGAGTTTATGAATTCTATTGATAATACACCTCGTTTAAAAGAAATTTATAATAATAAAATTAATGAGGTAAAAGAAATTCTTAAGGTGCAAATTAAAAAAGTAAAAGATGATGCTACTAAAATTAAACTTTTAGAAGTATCTAAATTTCTTAAAGAAATAAATAAAAGTGCTAAAATTAGTAATGATGATTTAATTAATCTTCTCCAATACTATGAATTAACTGAAGAATTATCTAAAGTATCTAAGTAATGGCAATTAAACCCAGCGATCTTAGTCCTAAATTTATTAAAAGAATAGAAGATAGGTATGGAAAAGTCGATATGAAAAACGATTTTTTTGCTGATGACTTAAGTTATTATGCTAAAGCTACAAATGTAGAATCTAAAGAAGATGGTGGGGGTGTAGAAAATACTATAATTAAGCTCCCTAGTTTTGTCACTTTATTTTCTAATTTAGAAAAAGCAAAAGATGATGCTAAAGATCTTGCTTCAAATAAAGAACTTAGAGGGGATACTGATTATAAAAAACAATATGTTAAAGTAAGAGATACTTTTAATGACTTTAGAACATATTTTAGAAATAACTATCCGGATCAATATGAATTAGCATCTGGTAAAGTTCAAGAAATAGTTAAAGAAATAACTACCTCTGGTGCTACCCCTGGATTTTTAACCCCATATGCTTTTAGAAAAAAAGGATCTAAAGCCCCAGAAAATCAATATCTAAAAATAGGTTACAAACCAGTTAATTGATTTGTATAAGGATTAATATTTATCAACATGAGAACACTTCAAGAACAATATAATTTAATTAAAGAGGGAAAAGGACACGAAGATGTGTTTACAAAGGAAGCAAAACGGTTGTTTCCTGATATTGTTCCTAATGCTGCTACATTTAATCAAACTGCTAAATTGCTAAAGCAACGTAGTGTAATTAATGAAAATGTTTTTCCTTTAATGCCTTCTTCTGGGTTAAGCCCCTTTACTTCATTCGATAAATTTCTTTCGGAAGAAGCTAAAGCAAATGAATCTAAAACTTTAAAGGGAATTAATGAAAAAGAAATTCAAGGATACGATTATAAATCAAATACCAATCTAAACAACCAAATTTTTGATCAGTATCTTAATGGTTTAGAGTTCGAAATGGAACAAAACCCAGAATTATTAGCCGATGAACCAAGAAAAGCTTTATTAAAGGCTAAAGAAATAGTTACTAAAAATTTAGAAAAAGATCCTTTATTCTATATGAAAAATGCAGCTTTTGGAGTAAAAGACTTAGGTTATACCGAATTAGAAAATCAAAAAGAACCAACTGGAAAATATAAATCCTCCGGCTACGGAGACTTAAAAGAAAATATCATGGACAAATCAGAACAACTTAAAGAATTATTAGAAGAAGCAGTAGCTGGAATACCTTCAATTGGTAACCCTTTTGCGGATCGTAAAGAGCAAAATTACGAAGCTAAATTTGCTGCTTTTTTAAATGAAGAAAAAGAAGAAAAAAATGAAGGTGAAGAAAAAATGAAAGAGGGAGAAGGTGCTTATGAGTACGAAAAAGGAAAAAAAGCAGGTGAAAAGATGAAAAAAGAAGAAATGGAGCCTAAAAAAGAAGGCAAAATGAAATTCGAAGAAGTAGTTAAAAAAGCCGAAAAATTAGGCGAAATGGCTAAAAATAGAGTTTATATGGAAATTTATGGTAAGAAAAAAAGAGAATTAGAAGAAACTCTTGGTACTATAAATGAAGATTCTAATTTAGCTGAATTTATTGATGAGGGTAAAAAAGCAGCCGTTCAAAAAGAAATTGCTTTATATGAAAAGTATTACATGAACGCCGAAGCTAACTATAACACTGGCAAATGAGGCAAACCCTTATAGAAACTCAGCTTTTTGAACTTTCTCCTCAATCACTAACTGAGGCCAAAACATCCGAAAAAGGTAATTTACTTGTTGCGGGTAGGCTACAGGCTGCTCAAACTAAAAATGGTAATGGCAGATATTACCCCAGAGAAATTTTACAAAGAGAAGTTAAAAACTATAAGGAGGGCCCAATTAAAGAAAATAGAGCATTAGGTGAATTAGATCACCCTGATTCATCTATTATTAATTTAAAAAATGTATCTCATAATATTAAAGAAATTTATTTTGAGGGAGATGATGTTGTAGGCGTAATAGAAATACTTCCAACCCCCTCTGGTAATATATTAACAGAGTTGTTTAAAAATGGAATTACTGTAGGTATCTCTTCTAGGGGTATGGGCAGTTTAAAACCAGGTCAAAATGGAGTACAAGAAGTACAAGACGATTTTGAGTTATTGTGTTTTGATTTTGTATCAACACCTTCCACACCCGGAGCTTATATGCATACTATTAAAGAAGGTTTAGAATCTACCCCACCTAAACTCAGTGAATATAGTAGAGCAAATAAAATAATAACAGAAATATTATGCAATAATGGGCAATGCCCCATAATTTAAAAAGAAGCGCGATTTTTATCGCGCTTCATTTTTTTTCATATATGTACGAGTGAATATGCTATGGTAACGATATAGCATCATATTATTATTAATCACTATTACGCTTCTACAGAATAAGCGTATTTTCCCAAAAAAATTTAGGAACTATGGCAAACAGAGATTTGTTAGTAGATGCTATTGCTGACGCAAAAGCAGTTAAAGAAGTTGCTATCGCAAACGCGAAAGCCGCTTTAGAAGAAGCTTTCACCCCTCACCTTAAGGACATGCTTGCTCAAAAAATTAACGAAATGGAAGATTTAGAAGAAACTGAACTTTCGGAAGTTGATAAAGAGAAAAAGATGGACGAAGAGAAAGAGATGGATGAAGGTTACGGTAAAAAATACATGGATGAAGAAAAAGACATGGATGAAGCCGTTCACGGCAAGAAAGACATGGAAGAAGCTGAAGACATGGATGAAGAACTCGATTTAGAAGAAATTCTAGCCGAGTTAGAACTTGAGGAAGGTGAAAACATGGACGAAGAAAAGGACATGGACGAAGCTAAAGACATGGATGAAGCTAAGGACAAAATGGACGAAGGCGATGACATGGACGAAATGAAAGACATGGACGAAGAAAAGGACATGGATGAAATGAAGGACATGGATGAAGACATGAAAGATGACGACGTTGAAATTAACCTCGAGGACATGAGTGAAGATGAGTTAAAAACTATGATCGAAGATGTTATCGAAGATATGATCGAAGATGGTGAACTCGTTCCAGGACCAAATGCAGATGAGTCTGAAGAAGAAGAAATGGAAGACACAGATGATGGTATGGAAGGAGATGCTGACGTAGATATTGAAGTCGATGATATTGACCTTGAAGAAGAAATGGATCCTAAGAAAATGAAAAAGGAAGAAATGGATTCTAAGATGAAGAAAGAAGAAATGGAAAAAATGAAAGAAGAGCTTGAAGAAGCTAAGGAAGTCATTAATACATTACGTTCCGATTTAAACGAGGTTAATCTCC
>MDSV01041647.1_pt1 | contig 49994 bp, 34 predicted proteins | sample 810851 | NCBI WGS metagenome assembly MDSV01 (sample SAMN05326640, study PRJNA326480) | marine metagenome | isolation source: seawater | place: Atlantic Ocean: North East | collected 2012
TCTGCTAGAAGAGAATCGCCGAGCAGAGTGTTTGGTATGAGTACTCCGGGTCCTATAGATCCAACATCAAATGTCGATCAGTTAGGTCCGCGAGAATCAAAACAAAATACGCAAAACAGTAGGTTAGCAGGACACACTTTTACAATGGACGATGGAGATATATTAGGAAATAACAAACTTGTTAGATTACGTTCAGGTAGTGGACACCAAATTTTATTACACGACACAGCAGGATCGATTTATATTGGAAACGCAACTGGAAATGCTTGGGTAGAATTATCAGCCAACGGAAGTGTTGATGTATTTTCAGCCAACGCAATCAGTTTCAGATCAATGGGAGATATGAATTTTCACAGTGATTCTAATATTAATTTCTTTTCTAGAAACGAAATCAAAATGAGTGCTTTATCTAGATTAGTACTAGATGGAGGAGTAATTCAACAACACGCAGATGGAGATATACAATTACAAGCAACCGGAGGTGCTATAACACAAAAAGCCGGAGGCCCTATTATATCTTTTGGAGCAGGTGGTCAACAACATCATGCAGGAGGACAAATTCATTTAGCAGGTTCACAGGTTCATTTTAATTCAATACCACCAATGCCGAGTATTGTTTCAACAATGAAAAGAACGGCGTTCAATGATCCTTCTGGTACAGGAACCAAAAGAGAGATGATAGATGATGTTTTACCTTCGAACAAATATACAACAGGACCTATTGAAGTCACGGATGACGGAAATATCACAATGTCAGGTATGAGAATGACAACACACGAACCTTTCCAATATCACTTTGATCAAGTTGTTGCCACTGTCGGACACGTGCCAACCGTCAATATGAATACAATAGGAACATCAGAACACGTTGCTCACACAAATAGACAGAGTGACAATCTAGCAATAAGAACAATGCAATTTGAATCAGACCTAAAAGCACACCTATCTAGTAATAATTTATTGAATGGCGATGTTGAAAAAATAAGAATGGTTTCGAACGAGTTTGCACAGAAGTATACAAAACTTTACAATTTGAAAGACAATGGACCTTTCAGTAAAGTGAACGAATTAATATCAACAGGTGCTTCTATAAATGAAATGGTCAACAAATCAATTGAAAATATTACTACTGATAGTTTAAATCTAACTAAAGGTATAAAAATTGGAAAAGACGGAGTGCTTTTTGCAGACGGCCTTGCAAAGAACGTTAAAGGAACAGTCAACGCATTAAAGTCTGGTGACCTATCATCAGTAATAAAAGGTTCCACAACAGTATCAAATACACTCAACTCAATAGTTTCATCTAACAAGGTATTGAGCAGAGGACAAGCATTACACGGAAACACAATATCGGGTGTAAATGTTATCAAGAATACTTACAAAAATGTTGTAGGTGGACAGGTAACTGGTATCACTCAAATCAGTAGTGTCGTAAATAATGTGAAAACTGCCTTCTTAGGTAAGCCAACCTGGACACCGGGTGGTATGACTAGGGTTGGAGGTTTCGTAAATACATTTAAAAGTAAAATTGGTTCGATAGGAAGAAGCATAGGAAAAAGATTTGGATTTTAATGGCGTATAACAACAACATAACAAATAAAGCAAAGGGACAGGTTTTTAAAGGATTCAGTTCTCGAGCAGAAAACTCAAACTACAAATTGTACGATTTTGAGTTGATCAAGCAAGACTTAATTAATAGATTAAGTGTGAGAAAAGGTGAGAGAGTAGAAAATCCTGAATTTGGTACAATAATATATGATGCAATATTTGAACCACTAACGGAATCACTTAAAAAACTAATTGCAGACGACATAACACATCAATTAAATGCTGATCCTCGTTTGGCCGCAGATGAAATCAGAATCAGCGAATACGAGCATGGAATTGCGATTGAGGCTAGTTTAACGTATGTTCCTTACAATATCACGGAAAAACTAACGTTCAAGTTCAATCAAGATTCAAGTTTACGCCTATCTTAATATACGCACATTACTATTACTATAAATATTGCAAAGACGCAATATGGCCACAACAGAACGACAGAACAGATTATTAGTTGCAGAGGATTGGCGTAAAATTTATACGGCTTTCCAACAAGCAGACTTCAAAAGTTACGACTTCGAAACTATACGTAGAACTATGGTTTCTTACCTACAAGAAAACTATCCAGATGATTTCAACGATTTTATTGAATCATCGGAATATGTGGCACTTTTAGATTTAATTGCATATCTTTCACAATCACTATCATTTAGAATAGATTTAAATGCAAGAGAAAATTTCCTAGAAACAGCGGAAAGAAGAAATTCAATATTAAGATTAGCAAGATTAATAAATTACAATCCAAGCAGAAATAAACCTGCTATTGGATTATTAAAATTTAGTGCTGTATCAACAACAGAAGATGTGAGAGATAGTGCTGGAACAAGTTTAGCAGGACTTAATATAGTATGGAACGATTCTGCAAATCCTAATTACAGAGAACACTTTATCAATATTTTAAACGCATTCAACACAGACGGACAAAAATTTGGAAGTCCACAAGACTCTAATAAAATAGGTGGAATACAAACTGAAGTTTATAATTCTAGATCTCAAAATACAGATTTGCCAATGTATGGTTTTAGTAGATCAGTAAGTGGCATAACAAGAAATTTTGAAATTGTTTCATCTGCTATATCAGGTAAAGAAGAAATATATGAACCAACTCCAGTACCTGGAAGTGGTTTTACTTATTGTTATAGAACTGATGGTGCAGGTGACACTTCTCCAAATACAGGATTTTTCTGTTTATTCAAACAAGGCTCTTTAGAGCAACAAGATTTTACAATATCAGAATCAGTTACAAATTTAGTTAAGCCAATTGATTCTGCTAATATCAATAACTCAGACGTATGGTTATGGCAAATGGACGACTTTGGTCAGCCAAACAAATTATGGACGCAAGTTTCAAACACATCAGGAAACAATGCTATCTATAATTCACTAGCAAATGATGTGAGAGACATTTACAACGTAATAACAAAAGCCGATGATAAAATTGATTTAGTTTTCGGCGATGGTAACTTTGCAAATATTCCTCTAGGAAGATTTAGAGCATATTACAGAACAAGTGATAATGAAAAATTTAGTGTACAACCTTTTGATTTAAAAAATATTCAATTGAATATTAATTACACAGATGCTAATGGAGGAAATCAAACCCTAACTGCCAGTGTAAGTTTAGAACAATCGATATACAATGCTTCAGAAACAGAATCAAATGATTCAATTAAAGAAAAAGCACCACAAGTTTATTATTCTCAAAATAGAATGATCACAGCAGAAGATTATAATGTTGTACCTTTGTCGGCATCACAAAATATTATTAAAATAAAATCAGTAAACAGAACAGCATCAGGTATATCAAGAGCAAAAGAAGTAGTGGATCCTTCAGGATCTTATTCAAACACAAATGTTTTTGCAGATGACGGAATGTTATACAGAGAAGAGTCAACACCAAGTTTTACTTTTACATTTAAAAACAAAAATGATATTTTAAATGTTCTTAACACACAGATAGAGAGTAAACTAAAACAAGCATACTCAAGACAATTTTTCTATTTAAAATATGCTACAAAAGATTTGTCTACGTTAACAGCAACGTGGAACAGTACTACAACAGGAACTAACACAAACACAGGTTATATCAAATCGGCAGGACCGTTGGTTGTAGGAGAATATTCAACAAGTAATTTAAAATTTGTCAAAACAGGATCGTTGGTTAAATTTACTTCGCCCGATACACGAGAATTTTTAAATGGAAAACTTGTTACAGCAGGAACATCAAACGCACAGGATAGAGCCTGGGCAAAAGTGTCTGAAATAGTTACGGATGGTGCAAATGGTGGAGTAGGAAATTTAGATTCAGGAAAAGGTCCTATTACATTAGCAGATATAATTCCAGATGGTGCAGTTGTATCTAAGGTAATTCCAACATTAACAACAGTATTAGGTGTTACACTTAAAAATGATTTACAAGACAGAATAAATGCATATGAAAATTTTGCAATTAGATATGACGAAACAACATCAACGTGGAAAGTAATTACAACGACAAATATTAGCACCAGTTCGGTATTTGATCTTTCGTTTGCAGGAAACACAGATGGAACAAATTTAGATCAAAGTTGGTGGTTCAACTTTACTAACGATGGTTCAACTTATACAGTAACATACAGAAAATTAGATTACATTTTCGAATCTGAATCACAAAATAAATTTCATTATGATTCTCAAGATAAAATTTACGATTATGTAACTGGACAAACTAAAAAAGACACTATTAAAATATTAAAAAATAATTTGTTGTTGAGCTCAACGACAGCAGTAGGTTACAATCTAGATTGGCAAGTAGTCGATACAGTAACTGAATCAGATGGTTATCAAGATAACAGAAAAGTTAAAGTTGGTTTCTACGATTCAGATGATGACGGTGTTGTTGACAATCCAGAATTATTTGACATATTCATAGAACCAACTGTAAGTGTTGCTACAAAATATGTATTTTTTGAAAAATACGTTTCGACAGACAACAACATAGAAAGATTCAGACCATATGCTAGTACAAACTTTACTATAACAAAAAATGAAGCAGATATATCATTGCCAGGAACGTACACAGATGGACAATTATTTTATTTTTATGATGCTAGTGAAAACGTAATTAAAAAATATGAATCAGCATCTAATTCTTTGGTTACAACAACTGATTATACAGCAAGATTAGGTAGAGCAACTATTGACTTCCAGTACAAACATTTTGCAGGACAAAACACTAGAATTGATCCTTCTGTATCCAACATAATAGATTTATTCATACTTGAAAGAAATTATGATGAGTTATTCAGAACCTGGTTACAAGAAGGCGGAACTAAACCTGGTCCTAGCACATCAGATCAATTAAGAATTAATTATTCTGGAACACTAAATCCATTAAAAGGACTATCCGATCAAATAATTTATCACCCAGTGAAATACAAAATTTTATTTGGTACCAAATCAGAAGAAGAATATCAAGCAACATTTAAAGTTGTAAAAAATGCTGGAACAAATGTTTCAAATGCAATAATCAAAACAAGAGTAATTGAAGCAATAAATGAATTCTTTGCATTAGATAACTTTGATTTTGGAGACACTTTTTACTTTACAGAATTAGCCGCTTACATACATACTCAACTAGCACCAGATTTATTGACAGTTGTAATTGTACCAAATCAATCAGGACAAGTGTTTGGATCATTATTCCAAATAGGCGGATCAGCAAACGAAATTTTCATTAGTGGGGCCACCGTTGATGATGTATCGATAATAGATGCCATAGGAGCAAATCAACTCCAAGCATCAGGTACAGTTGTAACATCAACCACTTCAACAACTAGTACGTCAAGATCGACATCAGCAGTATCTTCTAGCACCACTACATCATCAGGTTCAGGAACAAGTAGTGGTACAGGATACTAACGATGGCAGACAATTCAATTGATCCAACAAACACATTTGAAGTAGTTAAAGATAATTCAGGTACTACGTACAGAAGATCTGTTGCTCATTTACCGGGTTATTACAGAACTGATTCGAACCAAAGATTTTTAGGAAGCACTTTAGATCCGATAATACAAAAAGGCGATCTAAAAAGGCTTGATGGTTACATTGGTAGATTAGATGCCTACACAAGATCAGCCAGTGATAGATATTTAGAAGCAACTACCCCAGACAGAACAGCATACCAATTTGAACCAGCAGTAACATATGTTGATAAAGATACATCATCTATTAATCCTGAAGACCAGGTTAAGTTTACAGCAACATATGATGATCTGTTAAATCAATTAAAATATTTTAACGCACCTGTTGATAATCATGATAGATTAACAAAAGAAAAAGTTTACTCTTGGAATCCGTCTGTTGATTTAGATAAGATAATAAATTATAGAGAATATTACTGGGTACCAAACGGATTAACTTCTATTCCGATAAGCGAAATCGCTCAAAATACAACTACTGAAATTATAGTTAACAATACTTCTCAAGACGGAAGTACCTTGACTGGTTATGTATTTTCTAATAAACCATCAGAAACAAATCCAATAATAACTTTGTACAGAGGAAACACTTACAAATTTAATATAAAAGCATCAGGTCATCCTTTTTATATAATGACCGAACCTTTTCCAAGTGGAGTTGCCGCAGATGGAAGCACATCAGTTATATACAGTGATGGAGTAACAGGTGCTGGTACCGATAACGGAACTGTAACATTTACTATTCCAACAAGTGCACCTAACACTCTTTATTATCAATGTGGAATTCATACATCGATGTATGGTGTACTACAAATTAAAACTGCTACTGCAACTACTAAAATTGATGTAGCAAGTGATATTTTAGGAACAAAAAATTACACAACTAATAAAGGTGTTGTATTATCAAATGGAATGAAAGTTAATTTCAAATCAAACGTTGTTGATACTGCAACTTACAAAGACAAAGATTTTTATGTTGAAGGTGTTGGGGACTCGATCACATTAACACCACTAGAAGATTTAATTACGCCGGAATCTTATGCAACAGAAACTACTATTTTGTACGATTCGGTCGGTTATGATACAAGACCATATGCAAAAGCATTTTACAGGCCAGAGACTCATGATTATATTACAATTAAAAGAGATTCTTTAGACAGAAATGCCTGGTCAAGATATAACAGATGGTTCCATAAATCTGCAATCGAGGCAACAGGAACAGCGATGGGTTTCACCCCAGTTCTCAACGAAAGCGATAGAGCAAAAAGACCAATTATAGAATTTGATTCAAACTTATCGTTATACAATCATGGTACAGTATCGAAGAAATCAGTTACCCTAGTTGATGCTGTAACAACAGATGTGTTCACAGATATGGTTAATCAAACAGGATATTACGTAGACGGAATACAAGTTACAAACGGTATGAGAATATTGTTTACAGCAGACACAGATATTCTTGTAAGAAATAAAGTTTACAAAGTAAATTTTGTAACAATATCTGGCACACAAAAAATTGCTTTACAATTAGATGAAGAATCAGATACAAATCCTATCGAAGGAGAGTCTGTTTACGTAGAGTTTGGAAAAAACTTTCAAGGTAAAACTTTATATTACACAGAAAAAGCAGGTCCTAACAAGAACGAAAAAACTTGGATAACTGGACAAAACAAAACTAAAGTAAATCAGCAACCGTTGTTTGACATTTACGATAGTGAAGGAAATAGTTTTTCAAATGATACAGCATATCCTTCAACAAATTTCGAAGGATCAGAAATATTCAGTTTTAAAATATCTAGCAGTGCAACAACAGATACAGTTTTAGGACTAAAAATAAAATATAATACAATCAACAATGTTGGTGATATTGTTTTTGAGTCCGATCTAAACTCAGGTTCTTTCCAATATAAATCCGGAAATGATTATTTGAAAAAATTCTATTCAACTGGATTTATGCATAAAACTTTATCGTTGTTGAAATACAAGGTTAGATCAAATTGGATAGAAAGAGAGAATGAGTCAAAACAAAGAGTAAAAAGAACTCATTTTGCAACTGACACGGAAAAGAAATTATTTCCGATAGATGTTTATAAAAATTCTGCAAGTTTAACAGATTTAGAAGTAGATGTTATAGTCAACGGAATACACAAACAGTTGACCAAGGACTATACATTAGTGAATGGTACAACAAATAAATTTGTTAAGTTTGTAAAAGACCTTTCTGTTAATGATGTAATTACAACATACACATACTCAAGTAAACCCAAAGTTGACGGAAAAGGTGTATACGACATTCCAGAAGCATTAGGTAGTAATCCATTAAACGAATATCTAACAGAATTTACATATGGCCAAATTGCAACACATCTTGTTGACGTTATAAAAAAGAATAGCCAAATTACAGGCATAATTCCAGGACCTACTAATTTAAGAGATAATCCTGAAGTTTATTTGAAAGGTGGAAGTGTACAGCAACATGGTGGTTCATTAACTTCTGCCATGTTTAATTTGATTGATAAAGACGCAAATCTTCCAGTGGCATTAGACTTTTGTGAACTGGAATATCAAAGATTTAAAGAAAATTTTTTAACACAGGCAACTGGAACAACTTATGAAGGCAACGTTGCTGACAGAGTTGACGAAATATTATCAACACTAACAAAAGACAAAAATAATACTTTTCCATTTTACTATGACGACATGGTGGGTTTTGGAGAACAAAGAACATTAAGAACATTTACAGTACAAGATTCTGCACAAACTGAATATGCGATAGACAGTCAATTTAGCACAACTACTTTAAGCAACAGAGCCGTGTATGTTTATAAAAATGATGTTCAATTACTTTTAGGTTCTGAATATACATTCAGCACAACAGACGATACTATTAATATTACAGCAACAATTACAGCAGGTGATATTATTAAAATAAAAGATTACAATGATACAACAGGAAGTTTTATTCCGCCAACACCAACTAAAATGGGAATAACACCAAAGTATACTCCTGAAAAAATCACAGACAATACTTACAGAACATCACAAACAGTAATTGTTGGACACGACGGTTCGAGAACTATTGCATATGACGATTATAGAGATGACATCCTGTTAGAGTTAGAAAAAAGAATTTATAACAATATAAAAATATCTCAAAGTGAATTATTACACTACAATGATATTATTCCTTCTGCTTTTAGCACCAAAGAATATACATTACAAGAAACAAATAATGTTTTAAGTTCAAGTTTTTACAAATGGGCAGGAGCAAATAATGTAGATTATAGAAGTAATTCAACATATAGTCCTATAGATAATTTTACTTTCAATTGGTCAAGCAGTGTTGATATGAATTCCGAAGCATCTTTAGGTTACTGGAGAGCGATATTCCATTATTATTATGATACAGATAGACCACATACTCATCCATGGGAAATGATTGGTTATTCAGAAAAACCCACAGGATGGGAAGACAGATATGGATCTGCTCCATACACCGAAGGTAACGAAATTCTATGGGAAGATATGGAAAGAGGGTATGATTTTGTTACAGGAAAAATTAAAAAAAGATATATTAGAACAGGATTATCATTTAGAATACCGGTAGACAATACAGGTGAGTTAAGAGACCCAGCAACAGCAGGCCTATTTTCATCGTTTAACAGACAACTGTTAACAAAACAATGGCAATTTGGTGACAGAGGTCCGGCAGAAACAGCGTGGAGAAGAAGTTCAAGTTATCCTTTTGCTTTAGCAAAGATGATGTCTTTGTTGAAACCAGCGAAATTTTTTGGAGTATTTTTAGATAATAGCAGATTAATAAAAAACAGTGCAGGCAATTATGTTGAATCTGTAACTGCTAGAAGACAAACATTAAAAGGTGCAACTTATCATTTAGAAACAGTAACAGACACAACAACAGGAGTTGTTACAAGATATCAAACATCAGGTTATCAGCCTTTTGTTGTTAACTATTTGATTTCTTTAAATTTAGATCCAGCAAAATTTTATTATGATAAAATGAAGAACTTAAATGTTCAGTTAGCATATAAACTTGGAGGATTCACTGACAAAGGAAATATTAAAGTATTAACAGATTCAATATCACCAGGATCCACATCGGGTTCACAATTTATACCAGACGAAAACTATAAAGTTGTTTTCAGAACAAGCAATCCTACTAAAAAATATTCATACAGTGGAGTTCTTATAGAAAAAAATTCAACGTTATCTATTGACGGATCATCAATACTACCTGGATATAGAATAATAGGATATGATTTAACAAACCCTGTATTTAAAATGCATCAGCCAATACAAAACAGTAACTTTGTTGATATAAAAGAAGGAACAGCAGGGGCAAGACTATACAAAAACTTCAGTGACCATGTTGAAACGGTTGTGTACGGAACTGTATTTGAAACTATAGATGATGTGTGTAATTTTTTACAAGGATATGGAAAATATTTAGAAGCGGAAGGCTACAATTTTGAGAAGTATTCAAAAGAACTAGAAAGAACACTTAACTGGGAAACAGCAGTAAGAGAATTTTTATATTGGGTAACGCAAGGCTGGGCATCTGGTTCGGCTATTACAGTGTCTCCGGGTGCTGACGGTTTTACTCTGAAAACTAATAAAACAGTAATTGGTAAATTACAAGACTCGCATAGCAAATATACCATATTAGATGCAGGCGGAAGATCAATATCAAGAAGAGAATTATCTATCAAAAAAATTGGATCAACATTTGATTTAACAAGTTTAAATCCTGATGTAGGAATTTATGGAATAAAACTACATTCTGTAGAAAAGGAACACATACTACTATTTGACAACAAAACAGTGTTCAACGATATAATTTTTGATGGAATAACAGGATTCAGACAGCAAAGATTAAAAATTGTTGGTTGGAAAACTGCAGGGTGGAACGGAGATCTACACGCACCAGGATTTATATTTGACCAAGCGAAAGTTTCTTTATGGATAGCAAATACTGATTACAAAATTGGAGACACGGTTGAATATAATGCAAAATTTTATGTTGCTAAAATAAATCATAATTCAGGAGCAAAATTTGTTGCAAGTAGTTGGATGAAAAAAGATGCCAAACCATCTGCACAATTATTGCCAAACTTTGATTACAAAATTGCACAGTTTAATGATTTCTATGATTTAGAAACAAATAACTTTGACGAAGGACAACAATTCCTTGCACAGCATTTAACAGGTTATCAAAGTAGAACATATTTAGAAAATTTATTTGTAAATGACATTTCACAATACAAATTTTATCAAGGATTCATACAAGAAAAAGGATCATTGAATGCAATTACTAAACTTGCAAGAGCAAAATTCTTAGATGAGGATATTGACCTTTCGATTTATCCAGAATGGATGATAAGAACTGGAATGTTTGGAAATGTTGATGGTACGAAATCAATACAAACAAAATTATCTGACACAGAAATTTTAATGGATCCTCAAAGTATTGAACTAGTAGATACTACAAACGACTCAAAAGAATATTCTAGATCGGCTAAAATTCCATCAAGTGATTTTTATGATAAACCATTGGAATACACTCCGTCAACAACTTTTTCTTTACACGATTATACAAAACAAGGAACGGATAGAGAAACAGTACAATTTTTAAAAACAGCAGGTTATCCTAGACTGGACGACATACATCATACAGCATTTAACATTAATGACCTTTTAAATTTAGATCCAACAGCAGTCAAGAGCAAACAATTAATTTGGATAGCAAATAATAAGAAAAGTGATTGGGACGTTTTAAGATTAACACCAATTGATTTAAGATTGGTAGGTTTACAAAGTATTAATAACAATACCCAACTGACAGTTGATTTTGATACATCACACAGTTTAAGTGTTGAAGATTATATTATGATTAGTAATTCACAATACGAAGATTTGAATGGTGTGTACATAGTACAATCAATACCATCGCCGAATTCAATTATAATTAATTACACAAAAAACATATCCACACTAGTAGGAGTATCGGATAAATCCACAGCAAACACATATGGTAATATAAGCCAATTCGTAAGTGTTAGATTGTCATCAATTGATGATGTTTACAATAATTTATTGTTCGAAGAATTCCAAGAAGAAGACACAGTTAATGACTACAAAGGAGATAGATTATTTGTAGACAATACAGATAGTACTTGGAAAGTATATGAAAGAACAAATCCAAACCTATACAATCAAATAATTTCTTCAGATACCACAGCAGAGCAAGAATTTGGATATCAAGTAGTTGCAAGAAACGATGGAAGATTAATTGCAATCACGGCACCAGGAAAATTACAAGGTGAGTTACATTTTTATTTTAGAAGATCTCCGGAGGCAGGAACAGCATTTAAAATTCAATCAACAAACATATTGAATTCAAATAACGATAATACTTCTAAATTTGGATATTCGTTGTCAATGAGTACTGATGAAAACTTTGTTGTTGCAGGTGCACCGTTTAACAATACAAGTATAGATAACAGCACGGAACAATCCGATCAAGGTTTAGTGAGATGGTATCAATGGGATAGCACAAACTTAAAATACAATGTCGGTGGTACAGTATATCCACCATACGATGTTTCATCTTCGAGAATTGGATTAAATTTTGGTTGGGCACACAAAGTATCCGAACCTACAGATAATTCTTTAGTCACTACAAAAACAAAATATATGTTTGTGTCAGCACCAGGGTATGACAACGACACAGGTATTGTACATATGTACGTTTGGGGTGTTGGAGCAGACGGTTCAACATACAGTACTTGGGTACAAACAACATCAATACAACCTGCTGAAGTTAACGGTGGTTGGAGATTTGGACATAGATTGGTCGCTAACGATAATGGCGATATATTAGCGATTAGTTCACAAGCACCAGGTCACGCAGGTGTTGTACATATTTTCAAAAGAACTTCGCAAACAAATGATTCATCATCACAACACACTTGGTCAGAAGTTCAAACATTAAAAGGACATTCAAACCTAGACGGTAGTACATTGGATTTAGCATTTGGTGACTCTATATCAATGAGTAAAGATGGAACAACTTTAGTAATTGGTGCTCCTGGTTACGAACAACAAGACGGTAGCACTCAAACGTTTAGAGATAACGCCGGAGTTGTTTATTATTACAAATGGAATGCTGATGGATCTACAAACACATATTCATTGCAACAAAGAATTGACGCACCAAGCACAGCATCTAATACACAGTTTGGTTCGACATTAGATCTTAATGATAATGGTAATAGATTAGTAATAGGTGCCAAAGGAGCATCAAGTCCTAGAACAATGAAAATTGACACAGGTTCAACAACATTTGATTTACAGGATACAAACATTATTGATATGAATACCGAAGCAGGTGCAGTTTACACAGCAACAAAATATGACAAGCATTTTATTGTTGATCAAAGATTAACAAACGACAATATCACATCTAATGATAAATTTGGTACGTCTGTAAGTATGATTGACCAAAGTGTATTTGTTGGATCACCAAACGATGATGCAGGTATCGCCGCAGATGGTTCTTCCATAGTTACAAATGATGGTTCAGTTGCTCATTACGATTTAAAAACAAATGATTCGTATGCTTGGAAAGTATTAAGACAAGAAACAAATTTAGTTAACGATAAAAGAATACAATCATCATTTATTTTTAATCGTTCAACAAGTAAAATTATTGACTACCTAAATTATTATGATCCAGTTAAAGGAAGAATTTTTGGTGTCGCCGACAGAGAAATCAAATACAAAACTACTTGGGATCCAGCAGACTATAATTACAATGTCAATGGGGAAGTCAGAGGAGAAACTTGTTGGGGAGACGAACACGTGGGAGAAACTTGGTGGGATCTATCACAAGCAAAATGGATATGGTATGAGCAAGGTGACCAAGAATACAAAACTAAAAATTGGGGTAAACTATTTCCTGGAGCAACAATTGATGTTTACGAATGGGTTGAATCTACATTACTTCCGTCCGAATGGAATTCTACATCAGGAACAACAGAAGCACAAGGCACACAAATATCAGGAACACCATATGCTCCCGATGATGATAAGTTTACATTAAAACAAAAATACGATTCTATTAAAGATGAGTTTATAAATTATTATTATTACTGGGTGAAAAATTCTGCAATAGTTCCTAATGCAGGAAAATCAGCAATGGTTAGACAAAATTCTACAGCATACATCAGTAATATTTTAACTAATCCTAAAGCATCTGGATTTAGATATTTTAGTGTCACGGATAAAAATAAAGTTTTGATCTACAATGTTAAAAACGATCTGCAAGATACTAACATAGTTCTTAATATAGATTACAAAGAAAATGACAACGAAGCAAATGCACACAAAGTTTGGAAAATACTTGCAGAAGGAGATCCAAACATACGTCCTGATACCACAATTGAAAGTAAATGGTGGGATAGTTTGTGTGGTTCAGACAGTGCAGGATCGATAGTACCTGACCCTGAGTTACCTGTTAACAGAAGATATGGTAATTCAATCAGACCAAGACAGAGTTGGTACATAGATAGATTTGAAGCATTAAAAGAAGTAATAGATTATTCTAATTTAGTTCTTAAAGAAAACCAACTAGTTGGTTCTATATCTTTTGATAATTTAGATTCTTTAGAACCCGAACCAACTACAGATAGTTTAGAATATGATGGAACAGTCGATACATATGCCGACTTGACATATCTACATACTCCAGATTTCAGCGGTACTGTAAATTATCTTGTCAAAGCAGATGAGACAGCAAACAATTTATGGTCAATATATGAATGGAACGGAACAAGTTGGAACAGAACAAAAATACAAACATATAAAACAAACAACTATTGGACGTACACAGATTGGTATGCAACAGGAACAGCAGAAGATGTAAGGATTGACAAACAAGTGACATATCAGTATCAACTTGATTCTGTGTCAGTAAATGTTGGTGATCACGTAAAAGTAACACAGGCGGATTCCGGTGGTTGGAAAATTTACAAATACACAGCAAAAGGTTTTGAAAACGTTGGTACTGAAAATGGTACAATTAAGTTGTCAACAAAACTTTATGATTATTCTCAGGATAACACAGGTTACGCAGGTGAAGACACTTATGACGAAAACTTCTTTGACCAAGAACCTATTTTAGAAACAAGAAAAGTCTTAACTGCGTTGAGAGATGATATATTTACTGGAGCATTAACCAAAGAATATAACACAATTTTCTTCATTGGTTTAAGATATGTTTTATCAGAACAATTATATGTAGACTGGTTGTTTAAATCTTCTTTCTTAAACATAACAAACAGTTTAAGACCATTGAATCAAAGAAAAACGTATACTACTGGAAAAGATGACTATGTTGAAAGTTACATAAACGAAGTTAAGCCTTTCCATACTAAAATACGTGAGTACAAATTAAAATACACTAATACTGAAACACAAGACGGATTGAACACTGACTTTGACTTACCACCGTTCTACGATGTAAGCAACAGTAAAACTAGACCTCCTTTACCAGAAGCGGAAACTGATACAGAATTATTAGAAACTTATCCATACAAAATGTGGAAAGATTTCCATACAAAATATGTTCAATCTATTAAAATTATTAATGGAGGTTCTGGATATACAAAAGCACCGACTGTAACTTTTGTCGGAGGAGCAACAGAAGAAGTAGGACCTTACGCATTATTAGGAAGAAGTAATTCAGGAAACTCTTCTGGAAAATACGGATATTATTATCCTTTATACACAATACAATCAAATGCAAATGTAGCCGATAAACAAAATGGTGGTTCGGGTACATCACATGGACACACGTTTGATGAGTATCCATCGAGAACTTTTTATATGCCTAACAGCATGATGAATCATGGAGAATCGACTAACCCTGGTACATACAAAATATTTGCAGTTGGTTCACAAACACAGGCAACAGGTCAAGCAGTAATAAGCCAAGGAAAAATTTCAAAAATAAACATATTGACAAAAGGAAGTGGATATACAACCACTCCTGAAATAGTTCTATCAGGTGGAAAAGATGACGGAACAACACCAAGTGATATTGCTAAAGCATACGCAGTTCTAAACAATGACCTTGTAAGAGATTTTGACACTACAATTAAATTTGATAGAATAAAATCATCTGCAAGTGTAAGCACCTGGACAGCAAGTACAACATATGAGTATGGTACTCTTATAAGACATAACAATGAGTTATACAGAACATCTCAAAGAATTACAACAGGTACAAAATTTACATTAACAGGATTACAAAAATTAAGAGGCGACGAAGCATACATTACTGCCGCGGAAAGAACACAAGGATTATATGCACCTACTTCAGGAATGCCTGGCAACGAATTATCACAAGTTATGACAGGTGTTGACTACGGCGGAGTAATGGTCACTGGTCTAACATTTGGTAGTGAAGTTGGTTGGGATAAATCTAATTGGTATGAACAACCTTGGGATAGTGCAGGTGGAACAAGAATAAAAACATTCTATGGTGATGGCTCAACTGTGTCATTTGCTTTTGATAGACCTCCAGCACAAACAGATGTTTACACAGTTTATTTTGATGGAGTAAGACAAACGAACGAAGTACATAGAGGTGACTCATCAACAGCAACATTTACTTTGTCATCAGTACCGGGCAATAATGTTAAAATTGAATTTATTCCGTTTGACGAAGATAGATCTTTCACTCCTACAGATGATAAAACTTTAGATTCTCAAATTTCAGGAGGATTGTTTGGTTCGGCATTAGGAATAGATCCAAACCATGTAATCACAGACGGTGATGATTTTGTTTCTCCGGATACAAGTTACGCACCCGAAGAGGCAGTACCAGGACAATTATTTGATACATTAGATATACAAGTTTACACAGCGCCAGAATCAGGTGTGCCTTTCATTGTAGAAAAAAATCATTTTGGTGACGGAACGACAACTACATTTAGTATTGGACAAAAACCAGGAACACAGGCATCTGTTTCGGTAATTGTTAACAATGTTAGACAAACACTTGGAACAGAATTCACTGTAGATGTTGCAAATGAAACAATTACGTTCTCATCAGCACCAGCGAACAATAAAAAAATAACAATTAAAAGTTTTGCTGTATCAGGACAAAATTATATGGCATTGGATAACTTTAAAGGTGACGGGTCTACAAAATCATTCACAACAGGAACAAGAGAAAGTTTTGCATTAGATAGTACAAATTCACAATTATATGTAACTGTAAATGGAGCACCAACAACTTCTTATACAACAAGTGCTACTGCAAATACGATCACTGTTACATTTAGTTCAGCACCAACAAGCGGACACGAGATACAGATTGCAGGATTTAATCAAGCGTCAGGAAGAGCGTTTGCCGAAATACAAACAAATAATATAACTTTTGATGGTTCAACAACAAGATACACGTTAACATATCCGGTTGGAACTTATGGACCATATGCAGGATTATCGGTAATAGAACACGAAGGAAAAGTTTTACGTGGACCAGATAACACATATTACGTTGGAGATGGATCCACTTACAGTTATGGAGTAGTATCATCACTGTCAGATACGTCAACAGTTGATCCTTCTAAAACAATTACTTCCGCTTCACAAGTTGAAGTTTATTTAAATGGCGGACGTGTGTTGTTAAATTCAGATTACACTGTGGACATAGGAGCACAAACAGTTGTATTCAACACGGCACCACAAGCCTCAGATGTTATTGCGATAACAACAAATGTTGATAATCATTATTCATACATTGGTGGAGATATTATATTAGAAACTGCTCAAATTGCCACAGACGGAATTACGTTGACGGCAGGTGATATATTAAATGTTACAACATTTAACAATGCATTAGGAATGAAAGCAAGAAGAGAAGTATTAGAAGGTAGACCTTCTGGACAACATTATCTATATCACACACCATTGAATTCAAATTACGTATATGTTTGGTTCAACAGCATACCTTTACAACAAGGACAAGATTATACAGTTGCAGGAAACGTTGTTACAATAGTTGGCAGAACTATAACAGCATCTGATAGAATTGATGTAATGTATTTTGCTGTAGACACAGCGGTTAATTCAACAGGATTTAGAATTTTCAAAGATATGTTGAACAGAACTTTTTACAAAAGAATTGCAAAAAATACAACAACAACACTTTCACAAGATTTATCAGTTGATGACAAAACAATAACAGTTGTCGATGGATCAGTATTAGGTGAAGTTGATGGAACTACAAAATTACCAGGTGTACTCTTTATTAACAAAGAAAGAATAGAATATTTTGTTAAGAGTGGTAACACATTATCTCAAATTAGAAGGGGAACACTTGGAACAGGAATTAAGGCTCACGTAGGCGGAACATCAGTAGTAGACGCCAGCGGTAAGAATACCGTGCCTTATAGTGATACAATTTACACTGATACGCACACTGGTGACGGATCATCTGTATCATTTACTACTACAATAGCACCGACCTCTGCTAGTCAATTAGACATATTCATTGGTGGCCAACGATTGTTGTTGACTAGCGAGGACGGAAGCACAGTAAACTATACAGTTGATGGAAGTACGGCAGTTGTTACTCTAACCACTGCTCCATCGGCAGACGTTCAAGTTAAAATATTACAAAAGAAAGGAAATGTTTGGTATAATCAGGGCACAAATACCGCGGCAGACGGTAAAGGATTACAAAAAGCCACTTCAAATGCGGCTAAATTCATAGCGGAAGAGCCTACAAATACACCTAAATAAATACATTAGATGACACAGGATAACAAATCAGAAGAACATAAAGAAAACACAGAACATCAAACTCCAAACGACCAATCTGGAGTAATGATGTCTGGACATATCAAAATATGGGATCCAGAATCAGGCGAAGTAATAGTGGACAAAAGAAACGCAATACACTATGAAAATATGTCGCAGGCTTTGGCTAACTCATTAGCAAATAAAACAACAGGTTTCGTACACGAGATGGCGTTTGGTAACGGTGGAACATCCGTCGATCCAACAGGTGTAATAACTTATCTTACTCCAAACTCAACAGGTTCAAATTCAACACTTTATAATCAAACATATTACAAAGTGATTGATGATAATTCAGCAACTAACAGAGATACAACTAGAAACAAAATGGAAGTTAGACATACAGCAGGTAACAAGTATACCGACATTGTTTGTACTTGTACTTTAGATTATGGAGAACCAACAGGACAAGCGGCATTTGACAACACAACAAATTTTAATGGCGATTATGTATTTGACGAATTAGGATTAAAGTCATGGGAGGGAACTGAAAACGGTTCAACAAATAAATTATTGACTCACGTTGTATTCCACCCTGTGCAAAAATCATTAAACAGATTAATACAGATTGATTATACTTTAAGAATACAAAGTTTAACAACATTCACTGAAACAAGTTCAACAGAAGCAAGTACTTCAAACATTGTAAGTGGAACTACTTCAGGAAGTAACACAGGGTACTAATAAATGGCCTATACGGTAAACAAAACAAATACATCGGCATCGGTGGCATCTTACATAGTGCAAGACAATGTCTTGAACACTGAAACGGATCTTAAATTTGTAGGTAAAGGTTATTCTGGTTACGGAGAAACTATTGCAGAAAACTTTTTAGCAATATTAGAAAATTTTTCTAACACATCATCACCAGCAAAACCAATCAAAGGACAACTTTGGTATGATGAAGCAAATGCAAGATTAAAAGTATATTCAGGTTCGAACTTCCAACCATTAGGTGGAGCAGTATATCAAAGTTCAGAACCTTCTACACCATCAGCAGGAGATATTTGGATTGACGCAGATGTTGATCAAATGTATTTCTACAATGGTTCATCTCACATATTAGTTGGACCACCGGCATCAACAACAAGTGGATTTACTTTTGATTCGATTACAGATTCTTCTGATGCATCACAAAAAATTACTAAACTATACAATGACGGAAGTTTACTTGCAATTATTTCTGAGGATGAATTTATTCCTAAGACAGGTATTACAGGATTTCCTACAATTAAAAAAGGTATAACTTTAACAACTGCAATTACGGACACAAAATTTAATGGTACAGCGACAAACTCTGATTCGTTAGGTGGAGTTGCGGCAGGAAACTATTTGTTATCTAATGCGGCAGACACAACAACAGGAAGATTGACTATCGATACCAATGATGGTATCTACATAGGAGATCAATCAGAATTACAAATTACTGTTGCATCAAATGATGTTACAGTTGTCAATAGTCAACAAGATAAAGATATCTTAATGAAAGTTAATAATTCTGGAGCAGGTGGAAACGTAGAGTTAATTAGATTAGATGGATCAACTGCAAGAATAGGAATTAAAAATGCAACACCAACAACGGAACTTGATGTTACGGGTACAGTAAAAGCAACTTTGTTTTCTGGAAACTTAACAGGTAACGTTACAGGTAACGTTACAGGAACTTCTAGTAAAGCAAGTGAAGTAAACATCACAGCAAAAAATACAGAGAACACAACAGTATATCCAACCTTTGTAACAAGTGCAACAGGTAACAACGGTTTGTTTACAGACACAGGTTTATCTTATAATCCATCTACAAATGTTTTAACAACAACAGCCACACAGGCAAGATATGCTGACTTGGCTGAGAAATATGAAACTGACTCTGAGTATGAAGTGGGTACAGTTGTTATATTTGGTGGAGAAAGAGAAGTAACACAATCAACTATTGCAAATGATACAAGAGTAGCAGGTGTTATAAGTGAAGATCCAGCATACTTGATGAATAACGATTCAGATGGTCAAGCAATAGCACTTGTAGGAAAAGTTAAATGTAAAGTACACGGAATGATAGCAAAAGGCGATCTTTTAACAACATCTGGAGAGAAACCAGGACACGCCAGAAAGGCTATGACGCCGGTATTAGGTTCTATTGTAGGAAAAGCAATGGAAAATAGTGATTCAAGTGAAGAAAGTGTAATTTTAATAAGTGTAGGAAGGTTATAAATACTGGTAATATGTCATACGAAATTAACAAAACAGACGGAACAGCATTAGTTACACTAACTGATGGTACAATTGATACATCAACAAGTTTAACATTATTTGGTAAAAGTTATTCAGGATTTGGTGAACTATTAAACGAAAACCTTATAAAACTATTAGAAAATTCATCTTCAACATCGGCACCAACAGCACCACTAAAAGGTGAACTTTGGTTCGATACCAGCAACGGTCAACTTAAAGTATATGATGGTTCGGCTTTTGAACCAACAGGAGGTGCTCAATCTTCAAGCACACAACCTTCATCAGCATCAGCGGGTGACTTGTGGCACGATTCAACAAATGATCAAATGTATTTGTACACAGGATCGGCTTGGTTATTGGTAGGACCGGTTTACACTTCGGGACAAACATTATCAGGTTGGAAAGTTGAAACTGTAACAGACAGCGGAAGCGTCGACAGAGTGATATCAAGTATGTACGTTGGAAATGTACAGGTATGTATTGTTTCATCTGTAACATTTACACCACAAACAACAATATCAGGATTTGCAACTATAAGTGCAGGATTAACATTAAACTCGAATTTAAGTGCAGTGTTCGAAGGAACAAACACATCAGCATCTTTTGTTGATACATCAGGAACAACAAACAGTTCAGCGTCACTAATTGCAGGCGGAAACTTTATGAGAAAAGATGCCGCTAACACAACAACAGGAGCATTGACAATCACTAATGATTCTGGACTTACATTAGGTGCAGGTTCAGATGTAACAATGTCAGTAGATGGTTCAAACCATTTAACTATTGCGAACACAGCCAGCAATGGAAACGTTATTATCTCTGCAAAAGCAGGATCAACACAAACACCAAGAATTACAATCACAGGTTCTTCAGGAGCGACAGCGATAGCAGGTGATGTCACAATCACAGGTAACTTATCAGTGTCTGGAGAATTATCAAGAACAACAGAAATACAAATTGACGATGCTTTCATAAAATTAAACACTGGTAACTCTGAAGCAGATTCAGGAATCATTGTTGAAACCGATGATACAGCAGATGCGAGATTATTTTATGATATATCAGAAAACTTTTGGACGGCAGGTCATGGCAATTCTTATTCACAAATAATAAGATTAGCAGATCTAACAGATGACGGTAATGCAAACAAAGGTACAAAAGCATTAACAACAGATTCGTCAAGTGGAGATCTTAAAGTTACTACACTAACTTTGAACGCGGCAGGTAGTTCAATAACATCAGCAACAAGCGATTCAGATACGAAAGCGGCATCAGTTGGACAGGTTGCAGAATCTTTGAAAAGATGGGGTGGCTCTGTAACATCAGGCGGAAACGCAGACAGCGACGGAAGTAACAACTTGGCTGGACACAGATACATTGGTACATCGGCTCCAAGTGGTAGTGATGGTGCTAACGGAGATTTATGGTTTGTCAGGGAGTCGTAATCCATGGCAACAGTCACTAAAATATTCACGTATACAGGTACAATACAATACCTAACAATTCCTTCAGGTACAACGTCGGTAGATGTTTATGCTTGGGGAGGCGCTGGCGGTGGTGGAGGAGGAGACTCCGCTGGACCAGGACGTTCGGGCGCCGCAGGACATTTTGTCAAAAAAACAACATTAAGTTTAACATCATATGTAGGAAAAGTTATCACAGTCGCAGTAGGTGGCGGTGGTGCTGGAGGATCAGGTGGTGGAGGAGCATCAGGTGGTGCTAACGGAAAAAGTTTAACAGGGTTTTCTGGAGGTAACGGAGGATCATCAGGTCCAAACGGATCTTCAGGTGCTGGAGGCGGAGGCGGAGGTGCTTCTGTAGTACAAATTCATAATGACCATATAGGAATAGGCGCAAGTCCAGGACCAGTTGTTGTCGCAGGTGGCGGCGGTGGCGGTGCTGGTGATGGTCAACACAGTGTAGGTACTGTCGGCGTAAACGCAAATTCACAAACAGCAACAGGATCTCCCGCATCATTGGGAGAAAAAGGTGCCAACCACAACGGAGATGGTGGTGGTGGCGGTGGTGCTGGTGGAGGTAACACTGGCGGAAAAGGCGGTAACGGTGGTTCAGGAGACCATGGAGGTACTGGCGGTTATTCGGGAGGTGATTTAGTTCCAGCAGGTGGAACAAATAGTGTTGGATCAGGAACAACACCTGGAGGAACAAGTGAATCTCATTATGCGGCAGGAATTGCTGTAGGTGGTGGAGCAACTAATTCAGGAGGAAATGGTAAGGTTGTATTAGTATTTGATTCAACAGTAGAAGCAAAAGTAAAAATTGGTGGCACTTGGAAAAATATTACAGATATGTATTTCAAAACAGGTGGCAATTGGAAAAGAATTACAGACGGATACACTAAAGTAGGCGGCACTTGGAAATCAATGTTTAATACATTACAAGGACAGGGTGGACAATTCAAATCAAACTCTGCACAATTTGGTGGAGCAAACGGTGGAGCAGATGCATCGGGTGGTGCAGGCACATCAGGATCAGCAGGTTCAGGTGGTGGCGGCGGTGGTCGTGTTATCTGTACTTGGTTGCAAAACAAAGGTATGTTCAGTGCTGAGGATTTAAAAGTAGACCAAGAGTTTTCAGTAAGGTATTTGAGCAGAACTTTAAAGATAGGTTATTGGTTCTGGGGAATACCGTTGGTAGAATATATGAACAATGCTGATAAAAAAGGCACATGGTTCGGTAGACTCGTAATTAAAGTTATTAGAATGTTGGCTCAAGCAAGGGCAAATGAGTTGGCATATCAAATGGGAGTGAGAAAACAGGGCGATATCCTAGGAAAAGTAACAAGATTAATAGGAGAAAGTTTCTGTTGGTGTGTTGGATTTATAGTAAGACCGTTCGTTGAGAAACGTTTTGGCGATTGGTTACAGATATACGATCCGGACATTGATTAAAAAGTAAATAGTAATGGAGAAAACAAAATGGCAACAAAACAGGAAGTAGCAGATTACATAAATTCTAATGTTAATACAGCATTAACAGGAGAAGAAATTGCAAAAATAGACGCAATTCTAGATCCAGAAACTGCTACAATATTGATAAAATTATTAGGAGATGTTAGTTTCTTGGTTAACGTAAGAGATAACGGATCTAACTAAAAATTATGTCGTATACGATAAACAAAACTGACGGGACAACTCTCGTAACATTAAAAGATGGTACAATTGATACTGCTACAAGTGATGTTGCATTGTTTGGAAAAGGATACGCAGGGTTTGGTGAAAAGTTAAATGAAAACTTTGTATCACTTTTAGAAAACTTTGCAAGTACCACTGCTCCAAACAATAAAACAAAAGGTCAGGTTTGGTATGATTCATCAACAAATCAATTAAACGTATACACAGGAACTAAATGGAAACCAGTTGGAGGTTCTACAACAGGTACAAGCCAACCAACAAGTGCAGTTTTAGGTGATATGTGGTTTGATACCACTAACAAACAATTATACACTTACAGTGGAACATCATGGATATTAATTGGTCCAACATCGGTTGCTGGATCAGGAGTTACATCTATGGTCCCAGAAGTTGTTGAATCAAATACAGGTGTAAACAAATCTATACTAAAAGGTGTTACAGGTGACTCTGTGGTATTTGTTGTATCGGCAGAAGAATTTACTCCAGGTACAGGAACAAATGGTGCGGCACTAACATCAGGTGGATTCGCAACAGTTTATAAAGGTATTACACTTTCAACATCAATATCATCAAACAGATTTAAAGGTATTGCCTCAGAAGCCGCGGCATTGAATGACAGCGGTGTAACTATTTCTGCTTCAAGTTTATTAAGATCAGACATTGGAGATACAACAAGCGGAACTTTAGGAATCTTAAATGATTCAGGATTAACAGTGGGTCAAGACAGTGACGTAACAGTATCAGTTTCAGGAACTGTGGCAACTATTGCTAACACAAATGGTTCACTAACTTTAAATCCTAGTACAACTTTAGCAATAGCAGGAAATTCAACAGTAACAGGAGATTTAACAGTCACTGGTACATTGAACGCAAGTAACACAGTATCAACATCAGTTTCAACTTTGATCGTTGAAGATAATATGTTGGTCTTAAACTCAACTGCGTCAGGTTTGATACCATCAGGTCTGCCTAATCAAGCAGGTATCCAAGTAAACAGAGGTGCCGACAGTGCTCAAAACGATGCAGGACCATCAGCGGCAACAGTTCAAGATGCTTTTTGGGTATTTGATGAACAATTCGCAGATGACGGGACAACAACTTATGGAAATACAGGCGGTGCTTGGACGGCATACAGATCAGCCAACCAATTACGTGATAAAAATTTAATAGATATAAGAGCAAACATATTACACGGTTCAGCAACGACAGCCTCATATGCTGACTTGGCTGAGAAATATGTTACGGATGTTCAATATGAAGTAGGTACAGTAATCTGCGTAGGTGGAGAACACGAAGCAACACAAAGTTTTCCAGGCTGTGTACCAATTGGAGTAATTTCCAAAGAACCTGCTTTCTTAATGAACAAGGATATCGCTGGGCAAATAGTTGGACTAAAAGGAAGGGTACCAGTTAAAGTTAAAGGCGTAGTTAATAAAGGTGATTCTTTGTATGTAAGCAACACAAAAGGAGTTGCTTCAAAAATGGAGGATGATGGTGCTAATTTAGTAGGAATTGCACTAGAAAACAACAAAAATGAAGGAATAAAACTTGTAGAATGCGTTCTAAAAGTATAGTATAATAGTAACGATAAATAAATACAAGTATAAATTTTAGAATTTAGTACTAAAAAGGAATTAAAATATGTCAGTAGTAACAGCAAGTAGATACAACGCAATTCAAACAAAAGTAGCCAACGTTTTAGGAACAGGATCAGGTGATAAAGGTTATGGACAATCTGTTACATCTGCTCAGGTTACAACAGGTGATCAAGTAACAGCAACTCATATCGCAAATTTAAGAACAGATATTAACAAGTGTATTTTACACCAAACAGCATCGGCAACAACGGCTATCGTTGCACCGGTAACAGGTGATACTATCGTTGAAGATAACTCAACTACTAAAAAAGGTTGGGCACAATATGAATCAACAGCAACTACGGCAGAAACAAACAGATTAACAGCGGCAGGTGGTAACATGACTACCACTTCAAAAATCACTGAAAACAGAACTTCATCTTGGGGATCATCTCCAGACACAATTAACACAACTTTCACAGTAACTTTTACATCAGCAGACATCAAAAGAAACTATTTTAATGCTGGTGGAGAAATACATTTAGCATTATCACTATCATCAGGATCAGGTTCAAAAGGAACTTCATGGTCATCATTGTTTTCAGGAGCAGGTACAATCAAGTTTGGAAGAACAGCAACAACTTGTACAGGTTCAGGTTCAACAACTTCAATTGGTAATGTTGACATGACAGGTTCACACCAAACTATATTCTCAAAAAACGTAGGTGGCGGTGGAGTTTACGCAGAAAACGATTTCAACGTTACAGCAAAAGACAACAGTTCAACTGTTTTAGAATTCATTGTTACACTTAACGATGATGACTCAGGTGACCAAACAGGTACTGGTGGTCCGGTTGATGAAGATGTTGGTGGTACAACTACTCTTACAGTGAGTTCGTTCAGAGCCAACAATGCAAGTGCAGTACAACTCGCAGATCCATCGTTCTCAACTACTGATAACTTCAATTAATAGTTAATTAGGTAATTTCCAAATCTTATTTGACCTATAGTTCTGATTAATATATAATAATATCATGAACGAAAAACTAAAAAATGCGTTGGAATTTTCCAACTACATGGTAACCTATAACAATCAAAAAAGAATACTGAAACAAAAGTTCTTAGATCAAAATGTCCACTACGCAAGTGGATCGTCTTTTAAAATAAACAAAGAATTCATAAACTTTATCAATCTTTTACTGCAACAAGGACAAACAAAAGATGTTGTGATAATCGATGATAATGATAATCCAGTACAAATTGAAGATTTTAAAAGTTTTGTGGAAACCACAATGGACATATATTCTAAAAACGTAAATGAATACTACACACAATTAAAAACAATCAAGAAAAGAGATATCAAAGACGTTTTAGGAAGATGACAAAAGGTGTAATACTATTTGCCAACAATAATGACGAAATAGATTATGTAAGGCAGGCAATATTTTGTGCAAAACAGGTGCAAAAATATTTAAAATTGCCAGTGTCGTTAGTAACCGATTCGGCCAAACACTTAACAAACAAGTATCCGAAACTGGTAGACACTTTTGATCAAGTTATTTCTACAGAAAAGATACAAGTATTCCAAAGAAAAACTTTCCGAGACGGTATAGGTAAAGCAAAAAAGTTACCCTGGAATAATTTTAACAGATCTGATGCATATAATCTTACTCCGTATGATGAAACCATTGTGATGGACACTGATTATATTGTGTGTAATGATAATTTATCAAACTGTTTTAAACTAAATGATGATTTCATGATATGGAAAGATGCATTTTATTTGAATCCAATCGGAGAGCCATGGGAAATAAGAAATGTAAGTGATGTATCAATAGAAATGTATTGGGCAACTGTGTTTTACTTCAAAAAAAACAAAAAAACAAAAACGTTTTTTGAACTTTTAAAATACATCAAATATAATTGGGCATATTACAGATGGATATATCAAATTGCATCAGTAAATTTTAGAAACGATTTTGCATTCAGTATTGCTATCCATATCATGAACGGATTTGAAGAAAACACCAATTGGCCATCAAAACTTCCAGGCACATTGTATTACACATATGACAGAGATCTAGTTGAAGACTTTGTTGACAACAGATTTACTTTTTTGTGTGCAAATCCAAACGAAAAAGGATCATATTCCATAGCAACGACCAAAGACATTAATGTACATATTATGAATAAAATTGCATTGGAAAGATTAATAGAGAGTCAAGGCATATGATAGAAAAAGGTTTTTTGATATACGCGAACAATACCTGGAAAGAAGACTATTTAAAACAAGCATATGCTTTAGCATTGTCCATAAAATTGTACAATAGTGATGCTCACATAACAGTTGTAACAAACACGGAATCAGATGCCAAATACAGTAAAGTTTTTGATAATGTAATTGTTAAAAAAACAAAACCAAACAGTTTATTGAATGCAGAAGAAAGAATAAATGCATTTGATGTATCTCCTTACTTGAAAACCATAGTGATGGACGCAGATGTATTGGTAACTGAAAATTTAAACAGTTGGTGGAAGTACTTGAAAAATTATATGATATATTATGCATCTTCCGTAAGAACGTACAGAGATAAAATCAGTGATTCAACAGCATATAGAAAAACTTTTGTACAAAATGAGTTGCCAAATTTATACAACACTTTCAGTTATTTTGAAAAGTCAGAAGAAGCGGCTTTGTTTTACAGAATGCAAAGGTTAGTTATAGAGAACTGGCAAACATTTTATAAAAAATACACACCAAAGAAAAAACAAAAATGGTGTAGTATGGATGTAAGTTCTGCAATCACTTCAAAACTTTTGTGCAATGAAGAACAGATTACCTCCAAAGACTCTTTCATAAATGTAGTACACTTGAAACCCAAACAACAAGGTTGGACTTTTAGATATCAAAAGGCAAGTACAGCAGTCACACTGAATTTTTCTGATAAAAATTTTTATATTGGGAACTTCAAACAAAACGGAATCATACATTATGTAGAAAATCATTTTTTATCAGATTACTTAATAACACAATTGGAAGAAGCAAATGCAACAGTATCTAGAATTTAACGCAGAAACAGGAATTCCAATAGCAGTTGGTCCAAGCAAAGAAAAAACATCCATTGAAATCAATGACATACTAGCGAATGAAATAAAATCTGGATCTAAACGTTTGGAAGAATTTAAAGTGTTATATGATGAAAAATTGAAAAAATATGTAGTAAACGAAATAGGTATTGGTATGTTAGAGGAGGAAATTAATGAGACACCCGCCTCACACATCATATATCAAGTGCCAGTTGCTGATCAAATAAAAGACGGAATAAACATAGTGCAAGATACGAAAAATAATAAATGGAAATTAGTTGTGCAGGGAGATATAGTTGATACTTTAAATTCGATATCCAGTAATGCACTATGGCAAATGTTTTATATAACAAAGAAGGATAATCCGAACATACTGCATAACCAGTTTAAAGTTGATTTATTACAAGGAAAATGTGACATAGAAAATATAGAAGAAGGAATAAATGAATTAAATATTAGTGTATTTTGTAAAAGAATTTATAACAATTATTATCACGTGAAAGAAAATGCATAAAAAATTTTTAGTAAGAGATCATGATATTTTTTATTTGAGCTATGACGAGCCAAATGCTGAAAAAAATTACGCAGATATTTGTAACAAGATACCGTGGGTAAAAAGAGTACACGGAGTCAAAGGATCAGATGCGGCACACAAAGCCTGTGCCGAGAGAGCGGAAACAGAAAGATTCACAACTGTAGACGGAGATAATATTATTAATCCAGAATGGTTAGACGTTGAAATTGATTTTGATCCAGACACAGTTGATTTAACAACTAGTGTTGTTAGTTGGTGTGGGTACAATGTTGTCAACGGTTTAATTTATGGAAATGGTGGATTAAAATGTTGGCCAAAAAAATATGTGTTAGATATGAAGACACATGAAAACGCAGATCCAGATGATGTTGCCGCACAAATAGATTTTTGTTGGGACATCAGATACTTACAAATGAATCAAACATACAGCGATGTATACAACAATCACACACCACAACAGGCATGGAGAGCAGGATTCAGAGAAGGTGTAAAAATGTCATTGGATAGAGGATCGAGAGTCAACTTAGACGATTTCAAAAAGAATCATTGGAAAAACTTAAACAGAATGTACATATGGCAAATGGTTGGTGCAGATGCTGACAATGGTTTGTGGGCGATATACGGAGCAAGACAAGGCACATATCTAACAATGTGTACTGATTGGGACATAGTGAATACGAGAGATTTTGAGTACCTAAACGAGATGTGGAAAAAAGAAGAAGAAAATTTTAAAACAAAAAGTCTCGATGCAGAAATAAAAAGATTAGGTGATATATTGATAAGTGATATAGAATTACCCATAGGGTCAGAACCGCTTACAGAGTCACAAAGCAAGTTTTTTAAACAGGTTTACCAGAATCCTGTACGTGGAGTAGAGAGCTTCATTATTAAAAAATAGACTACTATTTTCAAGTAAATATAGGTATGAAGTATGACGATTTAAAACAATCCAAAAGTTTCTGTATTATACCGTGGGTTCACTTACAATTCGAGCCACACAACAAAGTAATACCATGCTGTCTTACGTCCCCATACAATTATGATCTCGGAGATCTAGAAACAAATTCAATCCAAGAAATATGGAATAGTCCAAAACAAAAAGCACTACGAAGAGAAATGCTTTCTGGTTCTCGACCAAAAATTTGTTCTAAATGCTGGCATATGGAAGACAAAGGTATGCGTTCAAACAGACAGCACAATAATAAAACATACAAAGATGTTATGAAAAAAGTTGAGGATATTACTTTGCCCGATGGCACAGTACCTGAAATGAGATTAAAGTATTGGGATATGAGATTCAGTAATATTTGTAATTTAAAATGTAGAAGTTGTGGACCGAAATATAGTTCTTCGTGGGTACCAGATGCAATAAAAATTTGGGGTAAAAAGAAGTATATGAGCGAAAACAAAAAAGGTTTGAATATCGTAAGCGACATAGAAGGACAATCCAAATTAACTTTCCTAGAAGATCAAATCAAACACGTTGAAAGAATTTATTTTGCAGGTGGTGAGCCAATGATGATGGAAGACCATTGGTATATTTTAGATTTACTAAAAAAATATAAAAGGTTTGATGTTAGAATAATGTACAATACAAATATGTCAAAACTCGAACATAAAGGAAAAAGTGTAATTGATTACTGGAAATTATGGGATCCAGGAAAGATTGAAGTATGGCCAAGTTTAGATGAGTTTGGACATAGGGCAGAGCTAGTGCGTTCAGGAACTGTGTGGGAAAAAACAGCAAAAAACATTGAGACACTTACCGGATTGAGTAACGATATTTTTATACAACCAGGAATAACAGTAGGTGCTTTAAACGTGTTTAGGTTGCCTGAAATTATTGAACACTTTATTAAGTTAGGACTAATTCATGACAACTATGCTAATCAAAATTCCAATACCTGGAAAGTAAAGTATAATAACTGGTTCTTAAACTTTGTACACTGGCCTGAAGATTTACATATTAGTATTTTAAGTGATAAATTCAAAAAAGAAATTCTGCAAAATTATAAATTTTGGATTCTAGATTTTAAAGAAAAATATGATTATGATCCAACACCTAAATTAAAAGAAGTGATGTCTGGATTAGAAACACCACATAATGGAAAATACGCAAAACTATTTTTAGAAAAACACGCAAAATTAGATAAACTTAGAAAAGAAAGTATTTTTAAAACAATTCCTGAGTTAGAAGATGTTAGAAATATGTATCCAGGAGTTTACGAGGAGGCATATGAAAAGTTTAAATGAAAATAAAACACCAGTAGTTAAAGTACAAAGAAGAACTCCGGGTGTAATGGCAGTTACTTGGGTTATTAATAATATCTGTACAAATGCTTGTTCGTATTGTCCACCTAATTTGCATAAAGGAAAAAATCATCACTACGATTGGGAAAATGCAAAAAGATTTTGGCAATTATTATTAAACAAGTACGATAAATTACACGTTAGTATTTCGGGAGGAGAACCAACGTTGAGTCCTTTCTTACTAGACTTTGCAAAAATGATTCATGACACAGGAGGCAAAACAGGTATAACAACAAACTTTGCTAGAACTCCAAGATATATGGCACAACTGGCACCATACCTTGCTTACATATCTTCTAGTTTTCATCCAAGTTTTGAAGATAAACAATTTTTAGAAAAAGCACTTGCCGCCGCGGATATTACTCCAACAAATATCAGGGTTATGATGGATAGTAATCATTGGGATACCGCATTAAAATTTTTAGATAGTTGTAAAAAACACAAAAATATTACAGTAGAAGCAGTGAAAATACTTGACTGGATGCCAGGAAATATGGCAGGAAGAAATTATACGGAAGAACAACTTAAATGGTTTGAAAATACAAATTTATTTCAAGAAGCAGAAGTATGGCCTAAAAGAAAATATTTTGATAGTTGTTCAAACATTCATTTTGAGGACGGCGAAGTAATTAATTCAAGCGGTAATGAACAAGAACTTATCAATGCAGGAAAAACAAATTTCAAAGGTTGGAAATGCCATATGGGATTAGAAAGTTTGTTTATACAATACACAGGAAAAATACAAATGGCAAACTGTTTCCAGGGTGGAGTGATAGGAGATATAAACGAACCAGAAAAAATTAATTGGCCAACAGCACCTTCGATATGTGCCAAAGATAGATGTCATTGTACTATTGATGTTTTGTTAACAAAAGAGAAAGTATGATAAAAACTTTATACATCAATGGATGTAGCCACACCGCAGGAGTAGAACTAGACTCATGGGAAAAAGGTGGACCTACTTGGCCGAAAGATGGAACGATTCAAGAGATACCTCAACACTGTTATAATGATTCATGGGCAAACACAATGGGCAGAAACTTAAATGTTGAAACAGTAATAAACAATGCTATACCCGGATCAAGTAATGATCACATATTACAAAGCACAATTAATTTTATACAAAAACATAAAAACAAGGAAGAGTTGTTTGTTTTAATTGGTTGGACCGGATCTGATAGATTATTTTTGGAATCGGATGAACCTGGAGATAATAAATTCTTAAATCATTATATGTTCATACCCGGATTGCTCGGTGCAAAGAAATCAAAAAATGTTGTGCCAATGAAAGACAAACACGAGATTATGTACAAAGAGTTATTGCGTACACATTGGGGTAGTTGGACGGAAATGCAATATAGAACAATACTACAACATTTTACTTTACAATCATTTCTACAGAAACATAACATCAAACATCTGTTTATCAATATGTTATTTGATTTTGATATGCATAAAATTAACAAAGTGCCAAAACTCAATGCTTTATATAATCTACTAGATCATAGGAACATTTACAAAGAATGTTATTTTGAAAGATTTAAAAAAGATCCAAATACAGTGTGGAATCCAAACCAACACGTAGGACAACCAGGACAAAATGAGTTCGCCAAAGAAGTACATAATTACATAAAAGAGAATGATTTATTATTACGTTAAAAACAAAGACAATTATTTAAAGGACAACTGGAATGTATTACCAGAAGACTATCCTGAATTAAAATTAGATAAAACTGAATTTCAATTAAAAGAATATTTTAAACCAGTGTACAAGATTCCAAAAGGTAATTTTGTAATTTTATTTGAATTAAGACATCGATTAGTAGCAAAAGAAAAAGTTTTAAAACATTGGGAATTGCCTGATGAAACACAAGCCGCTGTTAGAAGTGGTCGTTGTAAAATAATGCTGTTAGGATGGATGGAAAATTGGGGAGACAAAGAGTTTGAAAAAATATTTCAAATAATAAAAGATCACAACCATTCTTGGTTAGAAAAAAAACATTTTATTTTCGTCACAGCATCATTAAATGATTTTAGCGATAAAGACTATTGTGCCTTGTATGCAAATAAAATGGAATGGCAATGGCACGAAGTATTTTACAAAAAAATAGAAAGAATGCAAAATAATGTAAGATTTTATCCTTACAAATATTTTTTATGTTTAAACAGAAGGCCCGACTGGCATAGGTTTTATGCTTTAACAAAATTATTTGAGTATCATAAATTTGGAATACTTACACATTTATCAAAAGATTCTTCATTTAAAGATAATTTTTATGGCGATGAAACTTGTAAAGATCATTTTGAAAAAGCACTTGAACAATTTCGGACAATGGAGTTAACGAATAATCCTGAATTTGTGGATAACGTTTATAGAGAAAAAGATCCAATATACTATGAAACGTATGTTGGCGACACATGGACAGATCACTACAAGGATGAACCAGACTTTTTAAAATATCAAAAATTAGCACGAGAATATATAGAAGATAAAATTTCTTATGCTAAAAGGAAAGATTATAGATGGTTCTTATACAAAGTTGGGCAGAACAAATGGCATTTTTCAAAAGACAAAGAAGACCTGTATGCAATTAGAGATGAATTAGTCCATGGACTACCGCCAAAATATGAGCAACTTACAGCAAATCTAATGAAAATTTACAATAAAAGAATTGCAGAATTGTTACCTATGCAAATTAAAAATGATAGGCACAATGTTCATGAAGGAGCCAATCCGAATAAAGATACGGATCCAGAAAAATATCTAGTGTCTATGCTTCATGTGATTACGGAAACTTATGCCGATTCGACAAATTTTCCTGATAGTTTTGTTTCAGAAAAAACATTTAAACCAATGTTTTACAAAAGACCTTTTATTGTGGTAGGACAATGGAAAACTTTAGAAGGCTTGAAAAGATTAGGATACAGGACATTTGGAGAGCATTGGAACGAAGAATACGATAATAAAAAACATGATTGGAACAGGGCGACAATGGCTCTAGATGAAGTATTGAAATGGTGTAGGAGTACAATGAAGCACAAAAAATTTGTGTATGAAAGAACAAGAGAAATTTGCGAACATAACTTCAGAACTCTTATGCATAGAGGATCAACATTAGAAAAAACCTTACATAATAAAATTGTTGAAAATTTTAAATCATTAATAGAAAAAGAAGATGTGGGGAATTAAAATAGGTTTCATTGGGTTAGGTAAACTCGGATATCCTTGTGCAGAAGCAATGGTTGATAAAGGGTTTGATGTAACAGGGTATGATACTGAACATAGATCCAGTTCTAAAATTAATATTACAGATGATGTTTCAGAGTGTGTAGTAGACAAAGATTTTGTATTTGTTGCGGTACCAACTCCTCACGAAAAAGATTACGATGGTAGTAAACCAACATCACAACTAGAGCCAAAAGATTTCAATTACGATACTGTTAAAAGTGTTTTAAAAAGAATCAATAAACATATGACAAAAGACCAAGCCATAGTATTGATATCAACAGTGTTGCCAGGTACTATTAGGAGTCAACTTGCACCATTGGTTGAAAATACAAAATTATTATATAATCCATATTTGATTGCCATGGGCACGGTGGGTTGGGATATGTTGAATCCAGAAATGGTAATGATAGGAACTAAAAAAGGAAATCCAGATACTGCTGTGTTGGCAAAAAAACTTGAAAGTATGTATCTACAAATGTGTGATAATATGCCACGAGTAGAAATTGGTTCGTGGGAGGAAGTAGAAGCAATTAAAATATTTTACAATACATTTATCAGTGCAAAATTATCATTGGTTAATATGATACAAGATGTTGCTGTAAAACTTGGTAATATGAATGTTGATGTTGTTACCAATGCATTGGCAAACAGTACACATAGAATTACCAGCGGAAAATATATGAAACCTGGAATGGGCGATGGCGGTCCTTGTCATCCACGTGATAATATTGCATTAAGGTTTTTAGCCAAAAAGTTAGATTTGCATTATGACTTGTTTAGTGCTATAATGGAATCAAGAGAAATACAAGCAAAAAATATGGCTAAAGAAATATTAAAATATGGTAATGTAGTTTATTTTACAAGCGATTCATATAAAGAAGGAACACAACTTACAGATGGTTCTTATTCATTGTTAGTACAACACTATGTTAAAGAGCTTGGAGGTATTGTTAGTCATGGAAATGCGGAAAAAATTGATGTTATTTTTAGAGTACATAATAACGATCAGTTTTCAACAGACGAAAACACTATTGTTTTTGACCCATGGAGAACATATCCTAAAGCAAAAAACGTAGTGTACTACGGTGATACAAAAAATGTATGATATAGTTTTTATAGGATACAAAGAAAAATACAAAGATAAAAATTGGAAACGTTTAACAGATCGGTTTCCGATGGCCAAACGTGTTGACAGTGTAAAAGGTTTACATCAAGCACATATCAAAGGTGCAAAAATGTGTTGGACTAAAATGTTTTGGATAGTCGATGCAGATGCACTTATATTAGATAATTTTAATTTTACATACAAAGCAGAAGAATGGGATGAAGATATAGTCCACGTGTGGAAATGTAAAAATCCTATCAATGGACTACTATATGGATACGGCGGTGTAAAATTATTTCCAAGACAAATGACAATAGATCAAGATGTTACATCTACCGATATGACAACGAGCATAAGTCCACGTTTTAGATCTATGCCAGAAGTATCCAACTTAACTGAATTCAATACAGATCCTTTCAATACCTGGAAGAGTGCATTCAGAGAATGCGTTAAGTTATCCAGTAAAGTTATAGATAGGCAAAAGGACACGGAAACCGAAGATAGATTAGATGTATGGTGTACAGTAGATAATGGAGATTTTGGCGACTATTGTGTAGCAGGTGCTAAACAAGGAAGAGAGTATGGCACAGCAAATATTGGAAACACAGATGCACTTAAAAAAATAAATGATTTTAATTGGTTACAAGAAAGATTCAATGAGCAAAATTAGTTACATAGACGATAAAGATTTGTACGGTAGATTAGAATTACTGACAGGTAATAAATTATTTTTACGTTTAAGAAACGCAGTTGATCATTTTGACGCAGATTTTTCCGATGCATTTTCTATCGGACAACTAAAAAGTAAAAGATGGCTTGTAAAAGAATTAGAAAATATAAGTGAAAATCAATTTTTAGGACTTGGCACAATATTTTTGTGTGCCGGTTGGTATGGTACACTTGCGGCAATGCTTTTTGATAGTACGTGTAGTATAAAAAAAATAAGAAGTTTTGATATAGACGAAACTTGTTGGCAGATAGCCGATACAATAAACAGAAATAAAGTTAAAGAGCAATGGAAATTCAAAGCAGTTACGCAAGACATTCATAAAATTACTTTTGACCAACCGCATACTTATAATGCTTGGAGTAAGACAGAAAATCAGGATGTAACATTAACAGATATTTGCGACACAGTAATTAATACGAGTTGCGAACATATACATAATTTTAAAGATTGGTATGCTAAAATTCCTGCAGGAAAATTAGTTGTAATGCAATCAAATAATTACGACCAATTAGAAGAACACGTTAACTGTGCAAAGGATTTGGAAGAGTTTGAAACACAAACACCAATGACAAAATGTTTGTACAATGGAACTTTAGACTTAATAAAATACACAAGGTATATGCGAATTGGAATTAGATAATTTAAAACTGCGACAATTACAAATTGAATGTGCTAAAGCAATAAAATGTTTTAGTGCTACAAACAACAATCTTTCTAAGTACAATAAATTGGCTCATCATGATAGTCAGCAATGGTACAAAGCAATCATTAAAGACTACGTTAATAAGTATGGAGATTTACCTAGTAAAAAAGGTCCTGGTAAAGACATAAAGCTCATTATTGAAGAATAAATACACACGAGTAAAAAAATAGATTTATCCGCTAGGATACTGTTATAATAACTTGTAATTTTATGTATAAACTGGAAGATATAAAACAAATTCATCTAGAAATCACGCAGAAATGCCAAGCCGCTTGTCCGATGTGCGACAGGAATCAAAATGGCGGCGCTTTAAATCCTCACATCAATTTAGATGAATTAAAAATAGAACACATTAAAGAAATTTTTAGTCCAACATTTATTAAACAATTAACAGCAACGCAACTGTGCGGTAATCTAGGAGATCCTATTATTGCAGAGCATACATTAGAAACATATCAATACTTTAGAGAACACAATAAAGATATGTGGTTGAGTATGAACACAAACGCAGGTGCAAGAGAACCAGAGTGGTGGGCAGAATTAGCCAAAACATTAGGAAGAAACGGACTTGTTATTTTTAGTGTTGATGGACTGGAAGATACAAATCACTTATATAGACAAAATGTACAATGGAGCAAAGTAAAAAGATCTATGGATGCTTTCATAGGTGCTGGAGGAAGAGCACGTTGGGACTATCTGGTATTTGATTTTAATGAACACCAAGTAGAAGAAGCAAGAGAATTAAGTAAAAAATGGGGATTCGAAAAATTCATCGCAAAGAAAAGTTCAAGATTTATAACAGGACACACGTCAGAGAAAAAAGATAGCCACCAAGCAGTTAACAGAAAAGGTGGTAAGACTACTTTGTTAAAAGAACCGTCCAGTAAAAATTTACAAAATCCAGCATTATTAAAACAGAACAGTATATTAAAAGAATACGGTACCATGGATAAGTTTTATGATCAAGTTGGTATTCAATGTAGAGTTGCAGAAACAGGAAGTTTATATGTGAGTGCCGAAGGGGTAGTGATGCCTTGCTGTTGGACAGCAGGTAGAATGTACAAATGGTGGCAACCTGATCCTCGAGTAGAACAAATTTGGGGTCATATAGACAAAGCAGGAGGAAAAGATTCTTTGAATGCTTTAAAAGTTGGATTAGAAGGAGTGTTTGATTCAGGAATATTTGAAAGCATTGAGGAAAGTTGGAATATAAAAGGTTGCAGAGAAGGAAGATTAAAAGTGTGTGCGATGAAATGTTCAAAACAATTTGATGTAGTGGGGTCACAGTATGAGTAGAAAATTACCTTCGAATACTTTTTGTGCGTTACCGTGGATGCATTTAAGCAGTAGACCAGACGGCAGTATGAGAACTTGTTGTACGTCAAACGCAAGTTCTGTACAAGACCCAGACTCGAACAAAAAAGTTGGAGGAGGTCAAGTAGGTGTTGTAAAAAGAGAGGACGGTAAACCGGCAAACTTTAACACAACAACATTAGAAGAGGCTTGGAATGGTTCATATATGCGTAATGTAAGAAAAATGATGTTGCGTGGAGAAAAACCTGCACCTTGTTTAAAATGTTACAAAGAAGAAGACGCAGGTCATTACAGTAAAAGAAACTGGGAAACCGAATACTGGTTGAGAAGATACACACTAGACGATATGATTGGGCAAACAAAAGAAGATGGCTCTATACCTCCAAAAATTAGATATATTGATTTACGTTTAGGAAGCAAATGTCAATTGGCCTGTGTAATGTGTTCTCCTCACGATTCATCTGGTTGGATAAAAGAATGGCAACAAATACATCCTACAATACAAAATGAAAAATTAAAAACAACATCTTCTTGGCATAACAAAGGTAAAGACTTTGGTGCTAGTTATAACTGGCATAAAAATAATCCAAAATTTTGGAATGATCTTATGGATCAAATACCTAATATGTATCAATTGTATTTTGCTGGAGGTGAAGCATTAATCATTGACGAACATTATGAATTATTAGAAGAGTGTATTAAACGAGGTCACGCAAAAAATATGGAATTAAGATATAATTCAAATGCTGTGGAGTGGAGAGATGATCTTTTTGATCTATGGAATGAATTTAAAAGAGTAAGATTTCATTATTCTATTGATGCATTAGGAGAACAAAATGATTACATTAGATATCCTTCTAAATGGGCAAGACAAGAAGAAGTATTCCACATATTGGATAACACTGCACCGCAAATTGAAATAACAACAGCAACAACAATAATGGCACTTAATATAGCATACCTTCCAGAATTTACGCAGTGGAAAATTGATCAAGGATTTAAAAAATTAAACAAATGGCCATTAGGTGCCGGAGGAATAAACAGTCACTTTGCATATTGGCCTCCTCAATTAAATGTTAAAGTTTTACCTCAAAATGTAAAACAAAAGATAAAAGACAAATATGAAAATGAATTCTATCCTTGGATTGAAGAAAATTGGGAAAGGTTTACTGGAGTAAAAGAAGCAGGCATATCAAAAGATGAGTTTTTAAAAGCAACATATGGATTAAAACGTTTCAAAGGTGTTATTAATTTTATGATGGCAGAGGATTGGAGTGAAAGATTACCACAAACTAAAGAATGGATTAATCTTCTTAACAAACAACGTGGATGGGACGACAAATTTTTAAAAGTTTTCCCAATATTCAAGGATATATTATAATGGCTGACACTTTTTGTAGTATTGCGTGGAATCATCAATTTATAGGACCTGATGGAAATATAAAACCTTGTTGTAGGTTTGTTATGCCACCAGACACTAAAAAATCTATCAAAGGCAAAGATAGTTTAGAAGATGTATTTTTAGGAAAACATCAAGACGAAGTGAGAAAAGATTTGGCTAATGGAATAAGACACAAAGGTTGTGTTAAGTGTTGGCAAGAAGAAGACGGTGGAAAAAGATTAAGCATTAGACAGAACTATAATAGAACATTACCAGACATTGGAGATTTACACAAAGATTTGGATATGTCAAAGCCAAAGATTACTTGGCTTGAATTAAGTTTTAGTAATAGATGTAATTTAAGTTGTAGAATGTGTGGTCCATATTTTAGCACCAATTGGTATAAAGACTGGAAAGCAGTAAAAAGACACGTGATTGGATTCAAGTATAATCAAGCAAAAATCACAGATGACCAAATAGACGAAGTAATTGCTCAGAGCAACAAAGACAATGTTATAGACATTGACAAATTAAATTCAGTATTGCCAACAATAAGACACATTAAAATGACGGGCGGTGAACCTTTCTTAATTCCTGAGTACAGAGAGATATTGGAAAGAATTGTTGCTATGGGTAGAGCGAAAGAAGTGTATTTAAATTATTCAACAAACTGTACTGTTATGCCTTCAAAAAAATTAATTGAACTTTGGAGTAAGTTTAGAAAAGTTGAATTCGCTACAAGTATAGACGGAGTAGGTCCTGTAATAGAATACCAACGTTATCCAACAAAATGGACGCAAGTTGAAAAAGTTGTTGAAACATTAATGAGATTGAGTAAAGATATGAACGTTCATGTTGGTACAAGACCCACAATAACTTTAATGAATGTTTTAGATGTACCAAATATAACACGATGGTGGGCAGATATGATGAACAAACATTATCGTGATAAGTTTGATAACGGTGCATGGATCAATCATACTCATTGTTTAAATCCAAAATATATAAGTTGCACTACATTACCGCAGTGGGCAAAAGAAATTGTTGCAAAAAAGTTAGTAGATGCACCAACAAAAAGACAACAAGAAAATTGGGATTATCTAGTGAAATATACAATGAGTCAAGATAATTGGCATCTTTATGGAGATGCTTTCAAAGATTACACCGGCAAACTAGATCAAAGACGAGGTGAGGACTTTGCTAAAGTAATACCGGAATTTGGGAGATTGTTAGATTAATGCATTATCTAAATTTAGACGAGGTTAGGGATATACAGATAGATCACAATAGTGATTGCAATCTAAGATGTCCGCAGTGTGCAAGAACGTACAAAGGAGGAACCATACCTGAATTGCCTATAACAGAATTAACGGTTGAAGATTATCATAAAATAATCGAACCTGTTGTAAAACACTTGGAAAGAATTAATTTTTGTGGAAATTACGGAGAAGTTGGTGTCAGTAAAACGTTTATGCCTGCACTAGAATATATTGTAAATCATAAAGATTTCAACGGAAGGATTATTATAAACACAAACGGATCAGTACGTAACGCAGACTGGTGGACACAACTTGCTAAAATCTTAGGTAATAATCCTAATAATAAAGTTGCTTTTAGTATAGATGGTTTAGAGGACACAAATCACAAGTACAGAGTTAATGCAAAATGGAAATTAATAATGAATAATGCAAAAGCATTTATAGATGCCGGAGGAAATGCAAGGTGGGACTATCTTGTGTTTGGACATAACGAACATCAAGTGGATGAAGCAAAAAATATGGCACAAAGCATTGGATTTAACAATATTCGTTTTAAACTAACCAGCAGATTCATAGACGAACTAAACTATCAAGAAAATAAAGATATAAATGATTCAAAAAAAGTTACAACACGTAAAAGCAAGTATGTTTTAGAACTTGCTAAAGAAAATAAATTTAGACCCAAAAGTTTAGAACAAGGAAAAAATATTATAGACAAATACGGTAGTTGGGAAAAATATTTTGATTCTACTGTGATCAAATGCAAAGCAAAGCCGATTGGCAAACTATTTGTTGATTTTCATTCTAGAGTTTGGCCTTGTAATTGGGTAGCAAGTGGAATGTACCATTTTGGTAAAAATAAACAACAATCAGAATTACACAAAATTTTAGATTATTATGGATGGGATTTTAATAGTTTAAGACACAACTCGTTTGATAAAATTTTAAATCACGAGTATTTTAAGGAAAGTTTTTGTTCGAGTTGGAAAGGAAAGCAGAGTGATGCTATTCCGAGACTAACTGCCTGTGCTAGAACGTGCGGAGAAGAATATGAATTTTCAAGCGTATACGGAAAAAATAAAATCGATATTAATTTAAAGGAGACAATGAATGTCTAAAATATTAATTGCAGGGAATCCAGAATACGGAGTTGCAAAAGCATTGGCGAAAGTTTTTCCTAATGCAACTTTTTGTTGTAGGTCAAATGGTTTGCAGTTAGATCTAACTCTGTACAAGAGACAACGTGAACTGGCACAAATAAGTCTTGAGTATGATATATTCATAAGTGTTAGTTCTTTATGGAAGTTTCATCAAACAACATTAGTTCAAGAAGTTGCAAAACTGTGGAAAGAAAATAAACATAACGGATACTTAATAGCATTTGGGTCAAGTGCCGATACACCAGTAAAAGCAAGTACGTGGTTGTATCCAACAGATAAAAAAGCCTTGAGAGCCTATATGAGAGGATTGAGTCAAATAGTATCAGGCGAAGAATATTCAGGATTCAAAACAACTTATATTTCGCCAGGACATATTCACACACCAGCACAAGATAAAAAACACCCAACAATGAAAAAGTTATCTGCTGATTATGTTGCTGGAGTGGTTGAATGGTTAGTAAAACAACCTACTGATGTAAACATAAGTGAAGTTTGTTTAGACAAAATAAGGATTAAAGACGAATAATGGAAGCGGTTGCAGAATTTTTTACACATAACGATACAGGATGGTTTTCTGTAGATTGGTATGTAGGCAGAAGATGTAATTTTGATTGCACTTATTGTCCAACATATCTACACGACAATTATTCAAAGCACGTAACGTATGATAATATGAAAAAATTTGTAGACATCATCACAGAAAAACACGGAACAAATGTGTATTGGAGTTTATCAGGAGGAGAGCCTACGGTAAATCCAGATTTTATGAAAATTTGTCATTACATAAAACACGAAATAGGCTGTAGACATATAAGTTTAACAACAAATGGAAGTAGAAAATATGAATACTTCGAAAAATTATTTGAAAATTTAGACAACATTACTTTAAGTTTGCATTTAGAATATGTAGGCAAAAGGGTAGACGAATATATCGAAAAAGCAACCAAACTGTATCATTGGGCAGAAGAACAAACAGCAAAAGGCAATGAAAAGAGTATTATAACAAGATTTATGGTATGGCCTAAGCATTTCGATACTATTATGAAAATGGAAGAAGCATTCAAAAAAGCAAATGTAAGAAATATCGAATATAGAGTGATCAGATATCCTCACGGAAACAACGAAAGAAAAGAAAATGGTGAACTTACATATTCAAATGACAAAGAATTTGAAAGGTTGAAAGCACTTCAAGACAAATTATATAGCGAAGAAGAAAAAGAAATTATCAAAACAAGATTTAGTAAAGAAAACAAAAAGAAATTAAAATTTTTATACAAGGAAAATGATAAAATCATTGAAAAACGTTATCACTACAACCAATTAAACTTTGAAAGAATGAATAACTTTAAAGGTTGGATGTGTTATGGTGGAGCAAAAGCAATTAAAATTGATCCAAGTGGAGACATATACATTGGTAACTGTCACGTGGGAGGTAGTTATGGAAACTTATATAAACCAGAAACTATTAAGTTACCTAGCGATCCAGTAGTATGTCCAAAAAATAGATGCACAGATAACACAGACTTAAAAGTACCAAAAATTAAGGACAAAAGTTATCTACATTTAGTAAAAGATCTAGTAAAGGAACACAGAAATGACAAAAGATAAAAACGGTGTTGCTTGTCAACTGTTATGGTATAGTTTAGGAATGAGTCCTTCAGGATCAGCAAGACCGTGCGGAAGAAGTACAGGTAGTCCTGGAGCGACAAGGCAAGGAAAATTACCTAACTTAAAAAAATGCAATATAGAAGATGCTTGGAACAGTGAATATTTTAAAAGTATTAGACGTGATATGCTTAATGGTGTTAAACATTCTAATTGCCAAAAATGTTATAAACAAGAAAGTTTGGGAGGATGGAGTAAACGGCAAGAACACAACGATTTTAAAAAATTTGATATTGAAAAAGCAAGAGCTCAAACCAATGCAGACGGTAGTGTAGACTTTGCTCCTAAACATATTGATGTGAGAGTAGGTAACATATGTAACTTAAAATGTATTCATTGTTGGACAGGTAACAGTTCTAAATGGTATGAAGATAAAATTATGTTAGACAAATACGAAAACACAATAAATTACGGAATAGATAATAAATGGATATCAGAGCAAGGGAATATTTGGAGTTATATAAGAGAAAATATAGATAGTCTTATAAAATTATCTTTTTTAGGTGGAGAACCTTTTGCAAGTAAAGAACATAACGATTTATTAGACTGGATGCACGATAATGAAAAGTTTCATATTGAATTATTCTATGTTACAAATGCAACACTTTTAAATCCAAAAAGAATTGATAAATTAAAAAAATTTAAAAGAGTTACATTGGGTATAAGTCTAGATGCAATACAAGATGTTGCAGAGTTCATAAGATTTCCAACAAAATGGAATGTGTTTGAAAAAAATATAGATTACTTGCATTCATTGACTGATAGAGCAGGAGGCATAGAATCAACAGGATTGATAGAACCATATTTTAATTGGACAGCATATAACACAAACATATATCATTTGCCCGAAACATACAATTATTGTGTAGAGAGATGGCCAAACATTAAGTTTGAATTGCGTGATTGGGTTGAAACACCTAAACATATGAGCATACAAAACCTGCCTGATGAATTTAAGAAGAAAGTTATCGATAAGTGGAAAGCAGTTGAAATACACAATAAAAGATTTTATATGAATCTAATGATAAAGAAAAGCACTTGGCAAGAGTATGGAAGCACATTACAAAATTATTTAAATGATCTAGATACATCTAGAGGAACACAATGGAAAAAAGCATTACCGGAGATAGCAGAGTTATGGCAATAGACGATTATAAAAAGAACATAGAAGCAAACAAAGATGCTCCGGATAGTTGGTGCGTATTACCTTGGACTCACGTTAGTGTAAAAGGTAACGGAGCATTTAGAGTATGTTGTCACAGTAACTCTAGTGAAAGTAGAGGAATGCTACAAGATTCAAAAGGAGAGAATCTACACGTTAGCAAAGCATCTTGGCAGGAAGTTGTTAACAGTGATAGAATGAAAAGTGTTAGAAAAGATATGTTAAACGGCAAATGGCCAGAGGCTTGTTTAAGATGTGAAAGAGAATTTAAAAGCGGAATGAAGTCAAGAAACATTTATGAAAGATCTATGATTGCCGAATTAACATCAGCCGAAGAATATCCTAGTTACACAAAAGCCAAAGCACTAACAAAAGATGACGGTTCTATTGACAACAAAGATTTTCCTGTATCGTTTTTAGATATACGTTTTGGAAATTTATGCAATCTTAAATGTGTTATGTGTTCTCCTACAGATAGTAATCAATGGTATGATGATTATAATAAAATTTGGGGTTATAAATCATTTATGGACAGCCATCAAAAAATTGAATTAGTAAAAAATAAAAAAGGAAAATTACAACCATCAAGTAACATTTATGAATGGAGTGATGATCCACACATCTGGAATCAAATTTACAAACACATAGACCAGTTTAGAAGAATCTACATAGTAGGTGGAGAGCCTCTGATGATAGATGCACACTATGATTTCCTACAAAAATGTATTGATCACGGAGTAGCCGGAAAACTTATGTTAGAGTATAACAGCAACATAACAAACGTTCCACAGAGGGCGTGGAATATCTGGAAACATTTCAAACTTGTTTTAATGGGAATTAGTATAGATGGTATAGGCGATACTAATAATCTAATTAGATTTCCATCAAAATGGTGGAAGATTGAAGAAAATCTTAAAAAGTTTATTTCAGCAGAAGGAACGTATCAGTTGCATATAACAAGTTCTATCAGCAATCTTAATATATGGCACTTACCAGATTTTATAGAGTACTTTGTAAAATCAAATTACACGAGACTAGGTCCGTGGGAGGAACAACCGTTAATGACACCACACCCTGTACACAGACCGTCTTACTTAAACATTAATATTTTACCTGATAGTTTTAAAGAAAAAATTAGAAAACGTTTTGCAGAATACAAAGAAAGATGGAAAAATGAAAATTGGGAAGAATTATATGGTCCAAGCAAAGGTGCTACGTGGAAACAAAAATACAATCATGCAATTATAATATTAGATAGATTCGAAAACTTTATGTACAAAGTAAAATATGAAGAAAAAATGTTAACAAAATGGCGTAGCAATATGGTTCACTTCATGGATAAGTTAGATGATATACGTAAAACAGACTGGAAAAAAACTTGTCCTGAACTATACGACAACGTAAAAGAGTGGTACGATTTACCAAAAGGATTATTTTAATGAAAAAAGTATTTGCTCCAAAGTGTTTACGAGGCAGACCTTACTATGTTACTCATGACAAGTTTGTAAGACCTTGCTGTTATTTTGTTGATCATGGCTGGGAGCCGAATGCTCCAAAAGACGAAAGTCCTAAAGGAGAAAAGTTATGGCCTATACACGATGTGAAATGGTTACGTGATCCAAAGACCAATTTAAAAAATTATAAACATATTGATGATGTTTTTAAAACAAAACTATATAGAGATTTTTATGATAGTCTTTTAGATGCTGTCGACACAGGACATATAGACAATCTTCCTAAAAGATGTATTAATAAATGTTATACAAATAATCCTCAGTCGTTGTCATCACAAGACAAAACCAATATTAGTGGTAAAGATATTACACCGAGATCTTGGGATTTACGTAATCCTTACGACAATGATCAGTTTGTAGGCAGTCGTAAAATACAATTAGACTTAACTCACAGGTGTAGACTAGGTTGTCCTACTTGTATGAGATTTATATTAGATGGTCCTAACAAAGGTGAAAGAAGACAAGTTGTCAATGACGAGTTTACAGTAGAAGATATAGCAAAGATTGTAGGTGATGGAACAAAATACAGAAGTTATAATTTTTGTGGATCTATTGGTGATGCAATTTATACTCCACAATTTATGGAAATAGTAAAATACATTATAGACAATAGTAAAGATCCAAAATTAAGCATAGTGATACACACAAACGGATCAGGCAAGAAAGCAGAGTGGTGGAAAGAGTTATACAGTTTATTGAGACCAAAACACGATCAAGTAATTTTTGGTGTAGACGGTTTGGAAGATACAGCACCTCTTTATAGAAAATTTATCAACTTCAATGAATCTTTCGAAGCAATGAAAATGGGTGCGGAATTTGGATTTAAAAATAACCAATGGCAATACATAGTGTTTAAATTTAATCAACATCAAGTATATGAAGCAGAAGCACTGGCCAAAAAAACAGGAATTGATTTTTTAGTTGTAAAAAGTGATAGATTTAAAAAAGATGATCCTCATATGCCAGACAAAAAGTGGTTACCTGAAGATTTTGTAAAAAGGATGGAACTATAATGAAAGATTATAAAAGCAATCCTAAATTTTGTATGTTACCTTTTATGACTTTAAACACAAGGCCCAATGGACAAGTTAAACCTTGCAGTCAAGTTATGGGCATGGTGCCTCTTAAAAAGGACAGAACTGCAGAAAATTTAATGCAACCAGGTGGAGAGTACTGGAATCTCACAAAAGACCAAATTAAAGATATTTGGAATAGTGACTTTATGCGTGATTTTAGAAAGAAAAAAATTAATGGAGAATATATTAAATTTTGCGAAACCTGTTATCAAGAAGATGCCATGGGAGCTCACAGCAAACGTTCAGCAACTATTGATCAATACTATGAAGAAAACAAATATCTAGTAGAAGAAGCAGATAAGAATGACGGATATATGAAAACACTACCAACGTGGTGGGAACTGAGATTAAGCAGTATTTGTAATCAAGCCTGTCGTATGTGTATTCCACAAACTAGCAGTAAGATGAGAGAAGAGTTTGCGAAGTATACTCCTGATCTACCTGATGCATATAGGTCTCAAACAAACACTGCACTAAAGGCCTTTTCAAAATTTGGATACTTGGGTGACAACGATTTCTTTAAAGATCAATTGTGGGAATCATTGCCAGATATAAGATATATTGAAATACACGGTGGTGAACCAACAGTTGATAAACAACTTTGGACGTTATTGACAAAAATAGTAGAGTCAGGCCACAACGAACATATTCATATTCACGTACACACTAATATTCATAGTTTAAAAGAAAGACACATAGAGCTCTGGGATAAATTTAAAAGTGGTTGGTTAGGAGTTTCTATTGATGCCTTTGCCGAAGAAAACGATTATATCAGATACGGTAGCAGATGGGATTTGATAGAAAAAAATTTATTACTTACAAAAAAACTGGGCAACCATTGGAATCAATGGATATCAAGCAGTGTTATGGTATTCAACAGTTGCACTATGCATAGGCTAATAAATTGGTTTGACGATTATGTTAGAAAGCACGAGTTACCTAATCTAAGATGGAGAATGGATCCTGTTACAAATCCTAATCTAATGAGAATAGAACACGTGCCTATGTCGTTAAGACAAAATGCCATACAAGAATTAAAACCGATAGTAGGAAAACTTCACGACGAAGAATCTAACAATAACGTAGAAGTATTGATACAAACTTTACAAAGTAAAGAAAAACCTACCAAAGGATCATACGAAGAACTATTAGAATACACAAAAGTATTAGATGTTAAAAGAAAACAAGATGTGCTCAAAGTGTTCCCACATTTGAAGGAGGTTTTTAATGCCTAGTTGGCAAAAACTAGAAGACGTTAAAAAGTTTGAAATAGAACTATCTAGCCATTGCAACGCCAGATGTCCTTTATGCATTAGGCAAGTTACGGGTACAGATAAGGAACGTGCTGGGTTTCACAAAGGACATATAACATTAGAGCAAATTAAGAAACTAGTGAATCAATTACCAACGCCAAAAAAAGTTGTATTTTATTTTGGAGGTGTTGGTGGAGATCCAATGATGAATCCTGAAGTCGTGGATATTTTTAGATATTGTGTTGAACGTGTAAGAGGCGTTTATATGGATACAAACGCAAGTTTAAGATCAAATGATGTTTGGCACGAGTTAGGCATTATAACGAGGTTGAACGAAAACTCATCTGTCACATTTTCTATAGATGGTCTACAAGACACAAATCATATCTATAGGATTCAAACAGATTGGAATAAAATTATGCACAACGCAAAAACATATATTTCTGCAGGAGGTATTGCAGAATGGAAGTACATTATATTCAAGCACAATGAACATCAAGTAGATGAAGCCGAAAAATTAGCGAACGAAATGGGTTTTACAAGATTTATAAAAGAGCCTTCAGTAAGACATTATTTTGATAATGTTGGTGAATTGTCTCCAGAACCGCCAAGCATTACTAAAAAAGAAAATATTAGACACCATGCTTTAAGAGATGCAAAAAAAATAAATTGTAAAGTTTTGGAAAAAAATATGATGTATATCACACATGACTTTAAGTTATTACCTTGTTGTTATGTTCATTCTTGGGAACTTGTTAATCAAGCAGAAAGTTATTTAGACAATTTTAAAAATAATTTAGATAAAGTATCTCTCGCAGATGTTATGAATGATAATTTTTTTAAAGACAAATTAATGAATGATTGGGACGATTGCGGTCCTACTGTCTGTGCTGTTAATTGCAATCAAAAACAGTATTGGAACAAAGAATCAAAAGTTGAGGAATTACAATGAGTAAGTTAGTGGCAACGAAATACAAGCACAACAAACTTAAAACAATGATGATCGATTGGTACATCGGTAAGAGATGTAACTTTGCTTGTTCTTATTGTGCTGACTTTATACACGACAACTATTCTAAGCACGTGCCTTTTGAA
>MDSV01082246.1_pt1 | contig 49993 bp, 47 predicted proteins | sample 810851 | NCBI WGS metagenome assembly MDSV01 (sample SAMN05326640, study PRJNA326480) | marine metagenome | isolation source: seawater | place: Atlantic Ocean: North East | collected 2012
ACACCTACACCTACACCTACACCGACACCGACACCTACGCCTACGCCTACGCCTACGCCAACGCCTACGCCAACACCTACGCCAACGCCTACGCCTACGCCAACGCCTACGCCAACACCGACGCCTGTTACAGCCACTACTGCTACTACTGCTACTACTGGTACGACGGGAACTACTGGTACGACGGGAACTACTGGAACTACTGGAACTACTGGAACTACTGGAACTACTGGAACTACTGGAACTACTGGAACAACTGGTACAACCACTACCACCACCACAACGACGTCAAGTAGTAGTTCTAGTACTGGAGGATAATTTAATCAATGGGCATGTTAGTAATAATATGCCCATTATTTGATCTCTGAGCATCCAAGCTCAAAATTTACTAGGTGTTTTCAATTTCGACTATATTGCTATGAACAGAATTTCAAAGCATAAGTGCATATCCATTCTTATTTGCATTCTGATCATGCTGAATTTCTCTGAAGATGTCTATTCAGAGAATCATCAAGATGAGGATATATCAGCCAATCTCTATGGTGGGGTTGGATTGATAAATACTCCCACAGCGAGAGTTGATGATGACGGCGAATTTTCTTTTGGGATATCAAATGATGATCCATTTAAAAGGATTTACTCAAAGATGCAGTTTTTTCCTTGGTTGGAAGTCGTATTGAGATATTCTGAGTTGGAAAATACTTCTTACGAGGGCTTGGATCAAACAGCAAAAGACAAAGGCCTTGATGCAAAAATAAGATTATTTAGAGAGACTGATCTTCTGCCTAGTGTCGCGCTAGGCTTTAGAGACATAGGGGGTAATGGATACTTTTCAAGCGAATATTTAGTTGCCACGAAGCGTATAGGGGATGTTGATTTTAATTTAGGAATTGGGTGGGGGAAATTAGCTGGAAAAAAACATCTCACCAATCCCATGAGGCTATTATCAGATCATTTTGATATCAGAGGAGGACAACAATCTATTGGTGGCGGAGGTTTAAATTTAGGAAGCTTATTTACCGGCGAAGATATTTCAGTTTTTGCAGGTGCAGAGTACTTTACACCTGTTCCTAATTTATCTTTAAAGTTTGAGTATGATCCAGCTGATTATTCTTATTCATTTAGGCAAATATTCATGGACTTCAGAGATCAGAGCGATCGTTTTGAAGTGGGTTCGGACTTCAATTTTGAGTTGAGTTATAAGCTTAATCCATCCCCCAGAGATCAGGTTGAAATTGGTTTGGGGGTAGCAAGAGGAAATACTCTTTTTGCCAATTTTGCTGTTCATTCAAATTTAAACTTTGAGATACCAAAATTTATAGCACCAAAGGAAACTCTTAATACTCCGACGCTAGCGCCAATAAATGAGCTTAAACCAGGGTGGCAGGACTATGTTTTCAAGAAAATTATATGGCAAATGGGTAACGAAGGAATCGTAACTCATAGCGTTAGTGTAGAAGATGATAACCTAATAGCAGAGATTAGCCAGGGAAGATTTAAGGATACTATGCAGGCTATCGATATAGCTAGCAGGGTTCTGGGCAATAATTCACCAAGAGGCATTAAATACATAACGGTGATAAATGTTGACCATGGACTAGAAACACTAAGAACAAAAATCTTAAGGGATGATTTAGTAAAGTCTGTAGCAAATGGACCACTTGATGAGACATTAGTAGTTTTCAACCCCAAGGAAGTTAAGCCAGAATTCAGCCTTAAGAAGGAAAATGACTTTTTGTACCCCAACTTTTTTTGGGAGATAAAACCACATCTTTTGGGGACACTTCAGCATCAAGTTCAATTTTGGTTCTGGCAGCTTGAGGCTTTAATTCATACTGAATATTCCATAAGGAAAGGTTTATATCTCACCACTGATATTGGAATAGATATTAAGAATAATTATGAAAACTATACTTGGCATGTAGCTGATGGAGAGTTACATCATGTAAGACAAGATAGAAGACTTTATTTAACTGAGGGTGAAAGCGGTCTAAGAAGAATGGCCTTAGATTACACAACTTCATTTAATGAAAATCTTAATGCAAAGTTTTCCATTGGTTACCTTGAATGGATGTATGCTGGTTTTGGAGGAGAGATACTATATGCTCCTTATGATAAAAATTGGGCAGTTGGTTTTGATACATATTGGTTAAAGCAAAGAGACTTTGACCAAAAATTTTCTTTTAGAGATTATGAAGCAATAACTGCATTGACATCTTTTTATTATGATCTACCCATTAGTAATATGAGATTAAAGCTTAGTGCTGGCCAGTTCTTAGCTAAGGATAGGGGCATGCATATAGATCTTTCTAGAAGATTTGATACAGGAGCTAGAGTCGGAGCAATTATTGCATTGACAGATTGCGACTCAAGGTGTGTTGGCGAGGGAAGTTTTAATAAGTGGATTTATTTTAATTTACCTATGGATCTTTTTTACACGCAATCTACCACTAAGGCTAGAGCGTCTTATAATTGGTCACCTCTCACTAAGGATGCTGGCCAGAGAATTGACTTTGGTGGTTTATATGATGTTGTTAAATTGGCCCCAGATGAAGTAGACAGCTTGCGAAGAAAGCCTTGGTCATTTACAAAGATAATTAAAGGATTTGGTAGGTCGCCAAAAGAAAAGCTATAAGCTTATGAAATTTTTCCCCCCCCTGTTTCCATGTTTAGTTAGACGGAATAATGAATAACTCTCAAAATTTACTAGAAGAACTATTACGCTTGAATAATAACGAACTTCAATTTCATGGTAAATTTGGAATTGAGAGAGAAAGTCTTAGGGTTAAAAATAATAAGATTTCCCAAGTTTCCCACAAAAGATTTTTTGGCTCTCCTTTATGCAATGATTTTATTACTACAGATTTTTCTGAGGCCTTGATTGAAATAATAACGCCACCTTTATCTGGAGTTCAAGATGGGATAGATTTTCTTGACGACCTTCATCATTTTGTTGCACATAAAATTGAAGATGAGCTTCTATGGCCATTCAGTATCCCGCCATATATTGATTGTGAGGATGATATAAAAATCGCTAAATATGGGGCTTCAAATCAAGGACTCTTCAAAGTTCTTTATAGGAATGGTTTAGCATTCCGATACGGACGATTAATGCAGTCGATTGCTGGCGTTCATTATAACTATTCATTCCCTCGTTCATTTTGGCAGCTTCCAGTTTTTGTTTCTCAAGAGCGAGAAGAAAAAAAAATTAAAGAACTTGTTTATTTTAGAGCTCTAAGAAATATCAATAGATACAATTGGCTGATTCTTTATTTATATGGCGCATCACCTTTTGTAACAAGAAACTTTAAAAATGCAGATATCAGTGGCCTAAAAAAAATTAAAGATGGTTTTTTTCTTAAGGATTCAACATCACTAAGAATGAGCGGGCTTGGTTACCAACCAGAGAGTCAGGCCCATTTAAAAATTTCACTCAATTCAATTGATAAATATACCGATGATCTTATCAATGCCACTTTGACCAACAGTATAAATTATTCAGACACTAATTTAGATGGATTTAAAGGGCAGATAAGCCCAAATATCCTTCAAATAGAGGATGAATATTATTCAGTTGTAAGACCTAAAAGTAGCTCAACAAACAAAGCAAGACAAACATCAAATTTATTAGAGACTGGTATTGATTATATTGAGTTGAGGTCGTTAGATTTAAATCCATTTTCTAGTAGAGGTATCACGAAAGACACAGTTGTTTTTCTTCAAGCATTTATTCTATTTTGTGCATTGTCACCAAGCCCAAATATCTCAAGTAAAGAAGCCAAAGAAATCAGAAAGAATAACCAATTAGTATCTAGCAAAGGAAGAAGAAAGAATCTTTTGCTGAGAAAAAGCGGTAAAGATATCTTTTTAAAAGATTGGGCATACATGATTATTGACGAGATCGAGAAAGCAGGGAGTTTATTCAATATTAGTGAGGATGTCCTTCTAAATGAGAAAGCAAAAATAGAAGATCCAGACAAGACTATTTCTGGAATGATAATGACTAAATTGAGAGACGAAAGAATGGGATTTCATGAGCTAGCTAATTTTTATGCAATAAAAAATAAAAAATTCTATATGGATATAAAAGAGTCCAGTAATAAAAATTGGAAAGACTTTAAAAAGGAATGCGAAGTATCAATAGGTAAGCAAAAATCATTAGAATTACAAGATAGATCTTCGTTGGATCAATATATTCATGAGTATTTTAGTAACTGAGCTTAATTGGCTTTAAAATTAGCCCCATTTTTTTGATTCGATACTGAAAAAATGTAAAATGACTGGCTTGGATATATTTTACTACTAGGGGAAAAAATGAAGAAAAAATCAGGAAGAGCCTTACTGTTCTTAATACTATTTTTCTCTGTGTCTAATTCAGAATCTCAGTCTCTTGAGGGTTCTTTGCTTCAAGGTCTGAACCAAGAGTTTTCAAGACAACAGGGGCAAACACAATTATTGCCTGACGAAGAGCAAAAGGAGGAAAGCGCTGAAGTTTCAGAAAGAAAGATCCCCCAGAATTTTGAAGATGAAAACTACGGATTTACTGGCGGAAAGAAATTTAATTTAAACCCAAAAGCAAGGTTTTCAGAAATACCTTTAGAATATTTTGGCTACGATTTTTTCTCTGATGCTCCTAGCACTTTTGCACCAGTTACAAATATTCCCATTCCACAGGATTACATTATTGGACCCGGTGATAATATAAGAGTGTTACTTTTTGGAAATAAAAATAATCAGTTCACACTCAAGGTTTCAAGAGATGGTGATATATTCTTTCCCGAGATAGGATCAATCAATATTGCTGGACTCACTTTTTCAGAAATGAAAGAAACAATTAGAAGCGTGGTTAGAAATCAAATAATTGGAACCGAGGCTAATATTTCACTCGGCAACCTAAGATCAATAAACATATTTATTTTAGGTGATGCATTTCAACCTGGTATGTATACAGTCAGCGCGCTCTCAACATTAACGAATGCTATCTTTGCAGGTGGTGGAATAGGCATATCTGGATCTCTTAGAAACATACAACTTAAAAGAAATGGTCAGGTTATTTCAGAGTTTGATTTATATGAGCTATTACTCAATGGCAACACAAATAATGATAAAAGATTGATGTCTGGTGATGTTATTTTTATTCCTCCAGTATCAAAAACAGTTGGGATAGAAGGCGAAGTAGCTAGACCAGGCATTTATGAGCTAAAGGAAAATGAAAACCTTAATGAACTCATTTCTTATGCTGGGAACTTAAAACCAAAAGCAAATTTCTTAAATGCAGAATTGAAAAGAATTAATAAACCAAATAATTCATTTGACCTGTCCTCAATTAAGATAGACGACACAAACAGTAGTGGCTTTAAATTGAAGAACGGAGATGTTATTTCAGTTTATCCAATCGCAGATAACTTAAGAAATGCAGTTCTTTTATCAGGACATGCACAGCAACCAGGCTTTTATGCTTGGAAAGAAGGAATGAAAGTATCTGAACTCTTAAAGAATTCTGATGATTTATTGGAAATGACTGATATTAGCTATCTTTTAATTAAAAGAAAAAGAGACAATGACCAAAGCTATGAATTTTTACAAGTTGATCTGGAGGAAGTCTTTAGTAATAAAAACTCAGATGAGGATCTAATTCTATTAGATCAGGATGAGTTAATCCTTCTTCCATGGATGCTCTCAAGTGATCTCATAAAAACACGACTAATAGTTGATCAGTATCAGATTGATACAGAAACAAATAAATTAGTCTTGGAAGATGAGTGGACATCGATGACATATTTAAGAAAGTCACTTATGGAGGAAACCCTTGATATAAAAGAGCAAAACAATATTCTCCAGGCTCAAAATACGGTGGCAATAGATCAAGATGAATCAGAGATAGATATCAGAAGATATTATGAGTATTCAATATTTGACTATTGCACTATTCCTGAAGATCTAGCAATTCTGATCATTGAGGATTCTGGGTTCAGAGCAAAAAAATCTATCCCTTTAGAAGATCTTGAAAGGATCAATTCACCTGAGGATATTATTGAGTTACAAAAAGCGATTGAGAGAGAAAGAGCTATTATTAGAGATTCAGATGATGACCAAATTAGCAAAACTATAACTGATCTCTGTAGGAGACAGTTATTAGATCCTGTAATAGATTTAGTTCGAGCCAATGATAACGATGATGAGCTTGATATTGTCTCGATTTTTGGAAATGTGCATTTTCCTGGCGTTTATCCCTATACAAATAAAATGATACTCATGGATGCAATAAATGCTGCTGGAGGACCAAAAAATGGGACTTATGATGCTGAAATAGAATTAATTAGTAGGAGTAATGTTGGAAAGAGAATTGCAGCATCAAGTACCTTTAGTTCCATTACAGAAGCAAAGACAGTTCCTATTCGGGAAATGGATACGATAAACCTGAAGCAAATTTCCTTAGAGCTCAGAACGGTAGAGGTTACAGGTGAAGTATTCTTTCCTGGGATTTACCCTTTAACTGAAAACGAAACTTTGACTGATGTCATTAGAAGGGCTGGAGGGATAACAGAGTATGGATCAGCTAAAGCAGCATACTTTCAGAGAGATACAATCAAAGAAGCTGAGATTTCAAGATTTAGAGATGCTCAGGAAGAGCTAAAAAGAAAGATTATATTAGGCAGTAACAGTGGAGGAGTAGGCACGGATTCATTAGACAGCAATTCAATTGTTCAACTGACAGAATTAATAACTGTTGATCAGATAGATGAAGAAACGCTTGGAAGAATAGTTATAGATTTAGAATCAATACTCAATATGACTAAAGAAGATGTTGTGCTTGAGAGTGGAGATTCAATAAATATTCCAAAGAGAAAGCAGAGCGTTTCGGTTATTGGTGAAGTTTATGTCGCAAACTCCCACATTTATAACACTAGAAATACAATTGATGATTATATAAATTTGAGTGGCGGATCAACAGATTTTGCAGATGTAAATAATATTTACATCATTAAGTCTGACGGGAGCATAATTTCTCCATCTCAGATGGGTTCCGGATTCTTTAGATCCAATCAATCAGACATTGAGCCGGGTGATGCGATTGTTGTTCCTCTTCAGGTGCAACCATTTTCAGGCATAAGAGCTACTACAGAAGTTACTCAAATAATTTATCAAATGGCTTTGGCTGCTGCAGCAGTAAACAGTTTCTAGAAAAGGATTTTTTATGAATGAATTAAGCAATTTTTCTTTAGAAGATGAAATAGATATAAAAAAGCTCTTTTTTCTTATATTTGATAAGAAGGTCTTAATCGCTTCCATCACTTCTGGATTTGCGATAATCGCAATCATATATTCTTTAATGATTCCAAATCAGTACCAGTCAACAATTATAGTAGCTCCAATTGAAAATAATGCTAATAAAATGTCAGGAGCTCTCTCTTCTTCAGCTCTTGGTGGAATTGCTTCTATGGCCGGTATTGATATTTCAGGTGAGGGTGTTAGTGAGTACAAAATAGCCATTCAAGTTATGCAATCATGGGGCTTTATAGAGCAATTCATTAGCAAGAATCAGCTAGAGAGTTACTTAGTTACCGTGACTGGCTGGGATAGCAAAGAAAATAAGTTAATATATGATGACAGCCTATATGATCCCAAGAATAAAAAGTGGCTAGTACCGATTCCATCAAGTTGGGCACTTTATAAGGCCTTCAAAAATAGATTAATGATTGGTGAGGATCCAAAGACGGGGATGACAACTGTTTCTTTTAAATACTTCTCGCCTTCACATGCAAGGGATTTTCTTCAATTATATATCCAAGATATCAATGACTTTATGAAGTTGAGAAAACTGGAGACAGTTGATAAGAGTATTGACTACCTTCAAGAGCAGATAAATAAAACAATGATAAGTGATATGGAGAATGTATTTTACCAAATAATTGCTGAACAAACTAAAACCAAAATGTTGGCTGAGGCTATGCCAGAATATACATTTGTAACAATTAGTAAGGCCATGATTCCTGAAGAAAAGTCAGAGCCAACAAGAAGCCTAATTGTCATAATCTCAACAATACTAGGATTTATTCTTTCCACTTCAGCGGCAATAGTTATTAGCCTTAGAGAAGGAAACTCCCTAAAGCCAGATATCGATAAGTATTAACAAAAATAGAAAATGGATAAAAACTTAACTTCAAATTCTATTATATAAATTGAAATCATAACTTTTTTGACGTTAAATACCGACACATTAGCCATTCCATTTTGAAGATTTATGAATTCGAAAATATTAGTAACAGGCTCAGCTGGATTCATAGGGTCAGCCCTTACAATCAAGCTACTCGATTCAGGTTATCGGGTAATAGGCATAGATAATCATAATGAATATTATGATCCTGCTCTCAAGGAGGCAAGATTGAGTCGCCATATTGATAACCCAAATTATTCCCATTTTAGAATCCCAATTGAGGACAAGGATGGAATTAATGATTTATTTAAACAATTTAAATTTGACAAAGTTGTGAATCTCGCAGCACAAGCAGGAGTGAGGTTCTCAATTGAAAGTCCAATGTCATACATAGAGAGTAATCTCTTAGGCTTTGCCAATATTATTGAAGCATGTAGACAAAACCCAGTTGAGCATTTGGTATATGCTTCCTCAAGTTCTGTCTATGGATCAAATACAAAAATGCCATTCTCAACAAAAGTTAATGTTGATCACCCTTTAAGTCTTTATGCTGCAACTAAGAAAGCAAATGAACTTATGGCACATGCATATAGTCACCTATACTCAATACCAACTACTGGATTGAGATTTTTCAGTGTATATGGCCCTTGGGGCAGGCCAGACATGGCTCTCTATAAATTTACAAGGAAGATAATTGCTGGTGAGGAAATTCAAGTCAATAACAACGGAAATCATACTAGAGACTTCACATATATTGACGATATAGTGAGTGGCATTATGTTGGTTCTCAATAATTGTCCTAAGCCAGATCCGAATTATGATAGTAATAATCCAGATGCTAGTTCTAGTTCAGCACCATGGAGGATATATAATATTGGTAATAATAAGCCTGTAAAACTTTTGGATTATATCTCAGCCATAGAAAATGCATTAGGTATTGAGGCAAAAAAAGTTTTTGCTGAGCTTCAGCCTGGGGATGTTCCAGATACATTTGCCGATGTATCTGACTTAATAGAAGAATTCAGTTACAAGCCTGATACTACAATAACTAACGGAGTTAATAGCTTCGTTCAATGGTATAAAAGTTATCATAACTAGTTTTGATTTGGAGAAAAAAATCAAGTCATGAAAATAGGAATAATGGGATTAGGTTATGTTGGATTGCCACTGGCAATTGAATTTGGAAAGGTTTATGAGACCATAGGATTTGATATAGATCAAAAAAGGGTAGAGGAATTAAACCAGGGCAATGACTCCACTTTAGAATTCGATGCTAACGAGATAAAAAAAGCTGAAAAATTAATTTTTTCCTCAAATGAAGATAGTATTACTGATTGTAATATCTACATTGTTACTGTACCGACTCCCATAAATAAAGAAAATGAACCAGACTTAACTTTACTTGAGAACGTAAGTCGGCAAATTGCTACACATCTTGATATTAACGATATAGTTATATATGAATCAACAGTTTACCCAGGGGCTACTGAAGAGATTTGTGTTCCAATTTTAGAAAATACATCAGGTATGAAATTTAATGAAGATTTTTTCTGTGGCTACAGTCCAGAAAGAGTCAACCCAGGAGATAAAGAGCACAGAATTACCAAAATAGAAAAGATAACTTCAGGCTCTACTCCAGAAATTGCCGATAAAATTGATGAACTATATAGATCTATTATCACTGCTGGAACCACTAAAGTTGGTTCAATCAAGGTAGCAGAAGCTGCAAAAGTAATTGAAAATACACAAAGAGATTTAAATATTGCTCTTGTAAATGAGTTTTCAATTATCTTTAATAAGTTGGGTATAAATACAGAGGAAGTTATTCAAGCAGCATCAACCAAATGGAACTTCCAACCCTATAAGCCAGGCATTGTTGGGGGGCACTGTATTGGTGTTGATCCTTATTATTTAACTTACAAATCCAAAGAAATTGGTTACAAGCCCGAAGTGATCTTAGCCGGAAGAAATTTGAATGATAACATGGGTATATATATAGCAGATGAGACAATCAAGCTTATGCGCCATAAGTCTATTAGCCTTGATAATGCAGAATTACTAATCATGGGGTTTACATTCAAGGAAAATTGCCCAGATCACAGAAATACAAGAGTAATGGATATAATTAAAAGGCTAAATGAGCTTGAGTTAAAAGTTGATATTCATGATCCATGGGTTCACGCTCCCAATGTGAAGAATGATCATGGTGTTGATGTTTCTAATACTCTCTCAGATAAACTTTATGATGCAATAATTATTGCTGTTGCTCATGATGATTTCAGAAATATGGAAATTGAGGACTTTGAAAAGTTAACTAAAGAAAATAATGTTATCTTCGATGTTAAATCAATACTTAGCTATAAAGATTCTGATGGAAGACTTTAGGTAAGAAGAGAATTAAATAAGAGTATAAATTTGAAGATATGAGATTTTTAGTTACAGGTGGAGCAGGATTTATTGGTTCGGCAGTTGTGAGACATTTGCTGAATGACTATAAATTTGAAGTGATTAATGTTGACAAGCTTACATATGCATCTTCACTTGATTCTTTGAAAGAATTTGAGGTGAATCAGTCATATAAATTCGAGAAAGTTGACATCTGTGATGGAAAAGCCATTAATCGTGTTTTATTTCAGCATAAGCCAGACTATGTTATGCACTTAGCGGCTGAAACTCATGTTGATAATTCTATAGAAGATCCCTCAAATTTTATAAATTCAAATATTGTTGGAACATACCAATTACTAGAAGCTACAAGAAATTATTGGCAAGAAGAAATACTGCCCGATAAAGAAAAGTCTAAATTCTTTAAATTTCAGCATATATCTACCGATGAAGTTTTTGGCGATCTGAGTCTTGACGAGCCTGCTTTTACAGAAACCAGTCGCTATAAGCCCAGTTCTCCTTATTCAGCATCAAAAGCAAGCTCTGACCATCTAGTAAATGCCTGGCATAGAACTTTCAAATTACCAGTGGTCTTAACAAATTGTTCCAATAACTATGGCCCTTATCAGCATCCTGAGAAATTAATTCCAACAGTTATCTCAAATGCATTAAGAGGAGCGCCTATTCCGATTTATGGTAATGGCACACAAATTCGTGATTGGCTCTATGTAGATGATCATGCCGAAGCACTTATTCAAGTAGCGATGAAGTCAGAAATAGGACAACACTATAATATTGGCAGTGAGGACCAGAGAACAAATATAGAGATGGTTGAAATTATATGTAACTTATTAGAGGAACTAAATAGCGATCGCCCCAAAGGCATCTCAAGCTATTTTGATTTAATTTCTTTTGTTGAAGATAGACCTGGACATGATTTTAGGTATGCAATTGACCCAATGAAGATCAGAAAGGAAATTGGTTGGTCTCCATCAAATAGTTTTGAATCAGGATTAAGAAAAACAGTATCTTGGTATCTGGATAACCAGGATTGGCAAAAAAGAATAATTGAAAGATCTGGAAGGAATTTATCCTAGTAAAGTACCACGGATGAGTCATAGAAAAGGAATAATTTTAGCTGGCGGATCTGGAACGAGACTATATCCAATAACAAAAGCAGTGCCAAAGTCGCTGATCACAATCTATGATAAGCCCATGATTTATTATCCTCTCTCAACATTAATGAATTCAGGAATAAGAGAGATTTTAATTATTACTACTCCAGAGACGAAGTCTCTTTATGAGTCCCTGCTCGGGAATGGATCGGATTGGGGAATAGAAATTACATATGAGATTCAGGAGAAACCTGAGGGTATTGCTCAGGCATTCATTATTGCCGAAGAATTCATAGATAATAACCCGTCAGTTTTGATACTCGGAGATAATATCTTTCATTCTGATAATATGGGAGAAAATCTTAAGTATGTTAATTGTAAAGAGGAGGGAGCTACGGTATTTGCATATAATGTTGATAACCCATCTTCATTTGGTGTAGTTGAAATTGATTCTGATGGTATAGCAATATCTTTGGAAGAGAAGCCAATGAATCCAAGATCAAGCTTAGCTGTAACAGGACTATATTTTTATGATAGCAATGTCGTTGAAATCTCAAAGAAGATAAAACCATCAAAAAGAGGCGAGCTTGAAATTACAGATGTAAATAAAGAATATATGAAGCAAGGCCAATTAAGTGTGGAAGTTATGGATCAAGATTTGTTATGGATTGATACAGGAACACAGAACTCTTTAATGAATGCTTCAAATATTTTTTTTGAAATAGAGAAGAATGAAAACAAGAAGATATCTTGCCCTGAGATAATCGCTTGGCAAAAAGGTTTTATCACAACTCACGATTTAGTTAGACTCAGCGAGAAAATCATAACAAGTTCTTACGGCCAATATCTATTTGAATTTATTCAAAAAGAAAATAAATAGTATGAAAGTAAAAGAATTAGAGATTCCTGGAGCATTTCTTATTAGCCCTGATAGATATTCGGATCAAAGAGGTCATTTTGTTGAAAGTTATTCAGAAAGAAGATACAGAGATATAGGGATAAATCAGAATTTAGTTCAAGACAATATTTCATTCTCAAAATACAAAGTATTGAGAGGTTTGCATTTTCAGACAAATCAAACCCAAGGAAAGCTTGTTTACGTCCTTGCTGGAAGTGTATTTGATGTTGCTGTTGACATAAGAAGGGGCTCCCCAACATTTAAAAAATGGATTTCTTGTGATTTATCTGCTGAAAATGGTCTGCAGATGTGGATACCTCCAGGCTTAGCCCATGGGTTTTGTGTTACAAGCGAGTCTGCTTTATTTGTGTATAAATGCTCAGACTATTATGATTCAAAATCAGAAGTTTCATTAGCATGGAATGATCCGAGTTTCGGAATAGACTGGCCAATAGTTGATCCTTTTCTATCTGATAAGGATGATAATCTTTCATCAATAGACGAAATTGATCAAAATTTACTCCCTAAATTTTGAATAAACTATGAGAGTTCTTCTTACAGGTGCAAATGGCCAGCTTGGCTCAGCTATAATCAGAAATAAACCAGAATCTTTTGATCTAATTGCTCTTTCAAAAGAAGAGTTAGACATAACAAATATTGGTTTATTTGAGGCTATTCTAAAAGAAAATAATCCTGATGTTATTATTAATAGTGCAGCATATACAGCAGTTGATAAAGCAGAAGAGAATCAAGACTTGGCATTTGAAATCAATCACAAAGCTGTTGAAAATATTGCAAAAATCTCGAAAAGAAATAATAAAAAGCTAATACATATTTCAACAGATTATGTTTTTGACGGTGAAGCATGCAAACCATATAGTGAGAATGATCAGCCAAATCCAATAAATATATATGGTGAGTCAAAGCTTAAAGGAGAAAATTCTATAGTTGATATATCGCCACGAAATTATCTTATCCTAAGAGCATCTTGGCTATATTCTATTGAAAAAGGCAGCTTTTTAACAAAGATAATAGATCTACTGAAATCGAATGAGATTATTAAGGTAGTTAATGATCAAACTGGAACGCCAACTAGTTGTGATTCTCTATCTAAGGTTATTTACCTTTCAATCAAGCAAAACTTATCTGGACGTTATAATTTTAGTGATAATGGATATACAACATGGCATGATTTCGCAAGTAGAATAAAAGAGAATATTTTGAAGCAAGACTTCTTAAAAAAAGTGGCGAAAATTACTCCGGTTACAACTGAAAAGTATGGAGCACAAGCTCGAAGACCACTTTATAGTGTTCTTGATAAAGATAAAATTCTGGGAGAATTAGAATTTGACTACTTGCATTGGGAAGATGCTCTGAGAAATGAAATAAATAGACTAAAAGAGACCTAAATATATGAATAAAAAACCTGATCAATCTGACAGTATTTTCAAGCATATAAATTTCTTATTGGGTGATCAAAGAAGAGAATTGCCAAAGCTTATTTTCTTTTTTTTATTACTGTCATTACTTGATGCCTTAGGCATTAGTTTGATTGGCCCTTATGTGTCTTTGGTAATTGATCCTGGATTATTTAGAGAGAAGCTTTCTACAACTACTACAGATTATTGGAATAATTTATCTGATTACGATCTCCAAATATATTTTAGCATTGGAATAATAGCCATGTTTTTTATCAAATCATTGTTCGGGGTATATATCTTATGGTTAGTTGCAAGATTCAGCTATAAACAGCAGGTTAGTTTAAGGTCAAGACTGATGAATTTATATCAGTCTATGCCATACATTGAATATGTTGGCAGAAATAGTTCAGAGTATATCTATTCCGTTCAGACACTTGCTTCACAGTACACTGGTAAAGTATTAATGTTGGGCCTAAAGACAATTAGTGATTTACTTATTGTGTTGGCAATTATTTTGGTTCTTGCATACTCCAGTCCTGCTTTGCTTATAATTCTCCTCTTACTTCTTGCCATCGTAACTTTAAGTTTTGATAGATCATTGAGAAGTAGTATCCAACAATATGGCCAAGAAGCAAATATTGCATCTACTAGCATGCTTAAAGGAGTAAATGAGGGAATAAAAGGCATGAAAGAAATAAGGATACTTGGAACGGAAAGGCATTTTTTTGATGCTGTAAAAAATGGTGCCCAAAAATATGCTGATAATGCTGTCAAGACCGATGTCCTCTCTACTATTCCTAGGTATTTGATAGAGTTTCTCGTGATAGCTTTTCTAGCTTTGATGGTTATTCAAGAGTTAGTGTTTAATGGAAGGATAGATGAACTAATACCAATTTTAGCAATGTTTGGCGTTGCATCACTGAGGTTAGTTCCTGCAATAGCTTCAATAACAACTGGAATACTTCAAATTAGAAATCAAAAGCATACTCTCTCTCTTCTATATAAAGACTTGAAACGATCTCAAAATCTCAATTATAGGGGCACAAAAGAAGTTGACACAAACTCTAATAAAGAATTATTTAACAGATTAGAGATTTGTAATGTCAGTTATAAATATTCCTCAGATTCTAGAAATACTATTGATGATATTTCTTTAGAGCTAAACAGGGGTGAGTCAATAGGAATAATTGGACCATCCGGATCAGGCAAGACAACCCTGGTAGATATTGCTCTTGGCTTGCTAGAACCAGAAGCTGGAAAGATCTTGGTTAATGATAGAAATATTCATGATGATTTAACTATATTTCAGAATGAGGTCGCCTATATTCCTCAAGAAATATTCATTATCGATGATTCGCTTAAGAATAATATCGCACTTGGTCTAAAAGAATCATCTATAGATAATGACTTATTATTAGACGTGGTAAAGAAGACAAGATTATTGGAATTAGTTGAGGAGCTTTCATCTGGTTTGCAGACAGAGTTAGGAGAGCATGGAGTAAGACTCTCTGGAGGTCAAAGGCAAAGGGTTGCGATAGCAAGGGCACTTTATCATAAAAGAAGTGTCCTGATCATGGATGAAGCAACTAGTTCACTGGATACTCAGACAGAGCGAGAGATCGTTGAAGGGATTAAAATACTGAAGGGAAAAACAACTATGATAGTTATTGCTCACAGGCTCAATACCCTTCAACACTGCGATAGAATTTATGAATTAAACAAAGGTAAGATATCTAGAGTGACATCCTATGATGCAATTAAAGATAAAGATAGTTGATTATTTAGCTAGTCTAATTTGAATGAAATTATGTTTTCAGACTACATCCGACTTATAAGGGAATATTAGTGTTTTTTAATAAAAAATTTACGGTCATTATACCGCTAAGAGATGGATCAAAAGGTCTAACTAATAAGAATATCCAAGAATTAAATGGGAAATCTCTATACTTGTATACTCTTGATACAGCTCTAAAATCTGGTGCTACTAGAATAATTCTAACAACAAACATTGATACAGTTTTAAAATCAGAATTTGATAATAAGATAGAGCTCCTTAGGCGTCCTGAGGAACTATGTTCAGACTCAGCAGAGATGTCACCCGTCCTTCTCCATGCAATAGAGAAATTAGAAATTGAAGGTACGGTGGTATTACTACAGCCCACCTCTCCCTTAAGGAATCTTGAGGATTTAAAATTATCACTAGATCTTTTTGAGAACTCCATATCTGATATAGCTCTTACAGTGACTCCGGTTGATCGAAGTGTTTTGAAATGGGGTGAGTTATCTACTGATGGTTCTTTCAGGCCTCTATCAGATCCAAAATATGTTTTTAGCAATAGACAATCATTACCTTTAATATATAAACCTAATGGTGCTATCTATGTTTTTAAAGCTGAATGGCTGCTTAAAAACAAAGAATTAAAAAATGCAAAGACTATATCCGGCATCGAAATGCCAGTCAATCGGAGCCATGATATTGATACAATGGAAGACTTAATCCTTTGTGAGGAACTATTAAAAAATTCTCAAGAAAATAGATGACATTAAAAATTGGAAATAGAGATATTGGTCAAGATTTCGATCCTTTAGTGATAGCTGAAATAGGGATAAATCATGGTGGAGATATTGATGTAGCAAAGGAGATGGTTCTAGCGGCCTATAATTCAGGTTGTGAATGTATAAAGCATCAAACTCATTTTGTTAATGATGAGATGACTCCTGAGGCAAAATACATAATTCCTCCAAATGCAGACAAATCAATTTGGGATGTCATAGAAGAATGCTCATTAACTCCAGATGAAGAAATAAGCTTAAAAGATTTCACAGAAGATCTTGGAATGATTTACATATCTACTCCTTTCTCTAGAGCTGCAGCTGATTTCCTTAATGAAATTGGTGTGCCAGCTTTTAAAATTGGGTCTGGCGAGTGTAATCATCTGCCTCTAATTAAGCATATATCTAGTTTTAATAAGCCAATAATTATGAGTACAGGAATGCAATCAATTCATAGCTTAAAACCTTCAATTGAAATACTAAGGGAAGGTAAGGCCGCTTTCGCATTGCTAGAGTGTACTAATTCATATCCTTCTCCACCTGAAATTGTAAGTCTGCAAGGGATAAGGGAATTACGTGAGAATTTCCCTGATGCCGTTATAGGTTTTAGTGATCATAGTATTGGCCCCAGTATGGCTTTAGCTGCTGTTAGCTTGGGTGCCTCAATAATTGAAAGACATTTTACGGACACTGAGTCTAGACAAGGTCCAGATATAATTTGCTCAATGGATCCTTCTGAGCTTCAGTTTTTGATTGATAAATCTAAAGAAATTGCCATAGCGCTTAATAATCCAAAGAAAAGAACACTTCCAGAAGAGGATGTTTATAAATTTGCTCGAGGATCAGTAGTTGCAGATAGAAATATAAAAAAAGGACAAATTATTACTGAAGAAGATATCTGGGCAAGAAGACCCGGAACGGGAGAAATTTCTGTTGCAGATTTTTACAAGGTGTTAGGAGCAAAAACTAATGTAGATCTTGTTGAGAATCAACAATTAAAATGGGAAAACTTAGAAATAAAGGAAAATCAAGCTAAGAAATGAAGAAAATACTTTTTGTTACTGGAACTAGAGCTGATTTCGGCAAATTAAAACCATTAGCTAATGCGGCAATATCTGCTGGGTATCAGGTATCTTTTTTTGTAACAGGAATGCATATGATGAATAAATATGGCGATACCAGGTGGGAAGTCAGAGATGTTAAAGATGCAGAAATTTTTGAATATGTAAATCAAAAAGAAGGAGATTCATTGGATAGTATATTAAGTAAGACTATTGTTGGATTCTCTGACTTTGTTCATGAGCATCGACCAGACTTAGTAATAATTCATGGTGATAGGATAGAGGCCACAGCAGTAAGCTTAGTTTGTGCTACAAATTATATTCATTCAGCACATATTGAAGGAGGAGAAATTTCTGGAACAATAGATGAAAGCCTCAGGCATTGTAATTCTAAACTTTGTTCAACTCACTTTGTTAGCTCTGTGGAAGCTGAAGAGAGAGTTAGCAGACTAGGTGAATCAAAAGAAAGAATATATGTGATAGGATCACCTGAATTAGAGACTCACCTAAATCCATCTGGTGTTGAAATAGATGAAGTCAAGAAGAGATATGAGATCCCATTCAGCGATTATGGGATAGTAATATTTCATCCAGTAACCTCTGAAAAGAAAACAATGTTATCTCAGGCTGAGAATCTATATAAGTCCTTAAAAGATTCAGATAGAAATTTTGTTGTTATTGCACCTAATAATGACCCCGGAAGTAATGAGATCTTTAGAATTTTAAATGAGCTACCAAAAGAAAGATTCAGGATAATTCCCTCAATGCGATTTAATTATTTTAGTGAATTATTAAAAAATTCAGCACTAATTATAGGAAATAGTAGCGTGGGAGTAAGAGAAGCCCCATTTATTGGCATACCTAGTATAGATATAGGAACTCGACAAAATAAACGAGCAACCAATGATTCAATATCTCACTGTGACCCTAATGATTCAGAAAAAATACTTACACTTTTATCTTCTGATCTGTGGGGTAATAGATTTGAGCCCGTAACAAAATTTGGAGAGGGTAAAACCTCTGCAAAATTTATTGAAGCACTTTCATCTCGTGAGTTCTGGGCACACTCTGGACAAAAGACTTTCTCAGATAAATAAAGTTTTAAGTTAAAAATGAAGAAGAAAAGAATTATTGCTAGAGTCGATGTAAAGAATGAGTATGTAATAAAAGGGATTCATCTTGAAGGCTTAAGAAAACTTGGTGATCCAAATGATTTCGCAAGAAAATATTATGAATCCGGTATTGATGAAATTATCTTCATGGATGCAGTAGCTGCTTATTATGATAGGAATAGCCTCAGCCATATAATTGAACGTGCATGTAAAGATATATTTGTTCCAATAACAGTCGGAGGAGGCATCCGAACAGTAGATGATATTCAAACAGCTCTTAATTCTGGCGCAGACAAAGTTGCAATAAATACTCAAGCAGTAAAAGATCCAACTTTTATTACTAGATCAGCAGAGATATTTGGCTCACAATGTATTGTCTCTTCAGTTGAGGCTAAGTTAATCAGCGAAAAAAAGTGGGAAGTCTTTATAGATAATGGAAGAGAGCCAACTGGCCTTGATGTTTTATCTTGGGTTAAAAAACTTGAAGAACTTGGTTCAGGAGAAATAATGCTTACTTCAATTGATTCAGAAGGTACAAAAAAGGGTTTTGATTTAGAATTAAACAAAGCTATAGGAGAGGTAGCTTCTATACCAGTTATTGCATGTGGTGGAGCGGGAAAGATCTCTCATGTCAAAGAGCTTATGTTTAATGCAAATATAGATGCTGTTGCAGTTGCCTCACTTTTGCATTATGGCTTAGCTAATATCAAAGACCTCAAAAATGAGTTAATCGAGGACCATATAAAGGTAAGGATATGAATAAGATATCTGTCATAGATTATGGAATAGGAAATATAAAAAGTATTTGTAGCGCCTTAGAAAAAAGAAATACTGAAATACATTTAACGGATGATAAGTCTGAAATTATGTCATCAGATGGATTGATTCTTCCAGGTGTTGGGGCTTTTGCACATGGAATGGAAAAGCTTATTAACAAGAAACTTGATTTGATAATTCAAGAATTTGTATCAACAGGTAAACCACTTTTAGGTATCTGCTTGGGCATGCAGATGTTATTTGATAAAAGCATGGAATTTGGAGAAACTGACGGTCTAGGGCTTATTCCGGGAGAGGTCTTGCGTTTAAGAAGCAATAATAAAGAGCCTGCAAAATTACCCCATGTAAGCTGGTGTGGGATAAGGCTATTCAGTAATAGTTGGAATGATACAATACTCCATGGTATAGAAAGCGGTGAAGATATGTATTTTGTTCACAGTTATTATGCAGAGCCAGCAAATAAAGATAATATTCTCTCAGTTACAGAATTTTCAGGGAAAGATTATTGCTCAACCGTAAAAAGAGATAATATTTATGGTTGTCAATATCATCCTGAAAAAAGTGCTAGAGAGGGCTTAAGAGTTATAAATAATTTTGTAGAAATTTGTAGAGGGTAATATGTCTAAAAAAGAAGAGGTATTTTTTGGTCTTCCAGAAGAAGTAATTTTCTGTAAGAGATGTGTTATTTCTAATCAAAGACCAAGCTCCACAGTAGAATTTAAAAATGAAAAAGGTGAAAAAAAAGAAGTTATAAATTTTACAGATGATGGAATATGCTCTGCTTGTATTTATCACGAAGAAAAAGAGTTGAATATAGATTGGGAACTTAGAGATGAAAATCTCAAAGAGTTATTAGCTAGATTCAAAGCTAAGGATGGTGGATATGATGTTATTGTGCCTGGGAGTGGAGGCAAGGATAGTGCATTTACGGCACATATTCTTAAATATAAGTATGGCATGAATCCCCTGACGGTTACTTGGGCACCGCATTTATATACAGATATTGGTACGAAGAACTTTCAGTCATGGATGCATACAGGAGGCCTTGATAATATTCTTTATACACCAAATGGAAAGTTGCACCGTGAAATGACAAGGAATGCATTTCATAACCTTTTGCATCCATTCCAGCCCTTTATTGTTGGTCAGCGAATCATTGGCCCTGCATTGGCTAAGCACTTTGGAGTTAAGTTAGTAATGTATGGAGAAAACCAGGCTGAATATGGAAATGCGATTGAAGAAAATTCAAATCCTATTATGAATATGGATTTTTTCTCATCTGAAGATCCCTTGAAAATGAAATTTGGTGGAGTCTCTATGCAAGACTATATAAAAACTGGAAGGTATACAAAAAATGACTTTGCACCATATATTCCTCCGAAGCAGGGAGAGTTAATAAAATCAGGTATTGAAGTTCATTACCTTGGATATTATCTAAAGTGGGATCCACAGGAATGTTATTATTATGCAGTAGATAACACTGGTTTTGAAGCTAATCCAACCCGAACTGAGGGAACCTACTCTAAGTATAGTAGTATAGATGATAAAATAGACCCATTTCATTATTTGACTACTCTTATTAAGTTTGGAATTGGTCGATGCACCTATGACGCAGCCCAAGAAGTTCGAAACCAGAAGATGACTCGTGAAGAAGCAGTTCACTTGGTTAATAAATATGACACTGAATTCCCAGTAAAGTATTTTCAAGATTTCTTGGAGTATATAGATACATCTGAAGATGAATTCCATAAAATTATCGATGAGCATCGTTCCCCCCATTTATGGAAAAAAAATGATGATAATACTTGGTCCTTGAAGCATACAGTTAAGTAAATCTTTTAGATAAATTGAGGACTATGCACAAAAAAGACTTGTGATAACCAGTTAAATTCAATAAGTATGACAAGAGGTGTAGTTGGAAACTAATAAAGAAAATCTATCAATTCGAATGATAAGATTCCTCAGCCGAATAATTATCAAGCTTTTTCCAATAACTATATTAAAAATTATAAGCTATAACCTTCCAAGACAAAGAGAATACTTTTCTCTTGGATATTTTCACTACTTCTTATCCTCTAAAATTTTAGAAAGAGAATATATTAATTCCTTGAGGAAAGATGATTTTTCTTCAGCAATCAGAAAGAAAAATGAGTGGGCATTCCAAATTCTTAAATATTCTGAGAATGATAATGAGAGAGATGTGGCCAGCCATTATTTATCCATTCTAAGTAAATATGGCTACGTAGATTCTAAATATAAAAATGATCTCTTCAATGAAGATCTGAATTATAAAAATAAAAGTTCTGAAATTTTCTATTTATATGGACCAAACTGCCATAACCCCCCAAATCTTGAATATAAAAACATGACTTTAGTTGTAACTAAAGATATTGATGAGAACACAGAAAAATTTAAGGATTCTATCCTTTTCTTGAATCATATTTATTACAGAACGAGAATAGAAAATAACAGGGAATTTAAAGACAAATTATTGGATAAGTATGGAAAAATATACATAAGTAGCATGCTCCCTATACAAGATAAAGAGTTCGAGCATTCCAGACTGCTACCTTGCTCAGAACTATGCGGGTCAATGGCTCTTGGTAGGGTGCTGTATAACCTTATTTTAGAAAATGGCAGATTTGATTGTGTGATTGAAGGATATGATCAATATTTAGAGTCAGAGGCTTATTCACAGTATTATCCGACTCTAACAAGAGTAGATAATTTAATCGATGAGCAGAAAGTGGTTCAAGGATTATCAGATCACGATCCGCTATATAATTTTCTCATTGTAAAAGAGTTATCTAGCTATATAAATCTTATAGATAGTAGTAATTTTAGAGAGACTATTAATATGACTGGTAATGAATATTTTAAGGAATTATTAAATGCTAGAGATTTCAGTTTACTCCCATAACTTTGATTCACATAAGGAGGGTTATTTTAAAATCAAAGAGTCCGTAGATCTTCTCTATGAAGGCTATGTCAACAAAGACAAAATAGTATCTTTGCTTGAATACTGGCTATTCTCACTTAGCACTTTATATCGTTGTTATGGAAATGAAGGATTAGAAGAGTTTTTACATAATAGAAGCAATGATCCTATTTCTTATTCATATTCTAATGAGTTTGAGATACAAGAAAAAGTGAATCATCAATCGATAAAAAAGTATAGGCTGATATTATGGATCAATAGATATTTCAATATCAGCTACAGGCTGGCTAGTGCGCCTTCAGCTGGTTTTTTCTCGAGGCTACTTATAAAATACACCAACCTATCACTCCCTCATCTCCCTTGCAAATATGATAAGAATTTAGCGATAGAAGTCACTAAGATAGTAAAGTCTTATTTATTACATTTTGGTATTGAGGTAAATCAAGATTTAATTATCAAGAATATTCCTAATGTCTTCGTGTCAGAAGAAATAAATTGCAATAATTTAACACAGGTAGTTTTAGAAGCTGCTCCTATTGAGATATTACAATTTAAATCTTTTGAGAATATTTTCCTTTTAAATAGGAAGATAAAATTCATTGGATACCAACATGGTGGTGGTTATGATGTTGCATGTAATGATCCTTTAACATATTTTGAAAAGAAAGTTTCCAACGAATTTATTGGGTGGGGATTCTCAGAAAAAAATGCACAGCAAACTCGATATTTAGCTTCCTCTAAAGTAAGTGAGATTAAAAATAATCGCAGAACAATATGGATAGAATCATCAAATGATTCAAAGTTCACCGCTTTTTGCTATCCAGTTCTTTTCGAACTAAAGCAGGATAAAGACATCGTCAGATATATATATAAAGAGATATCAGAAAACGGAGTAAACTATTTCAATAAGAAATATCCTGGAAAATTAGAGTCAGATAGGTATGAAGAAATTAGAGGTTCAATAATTGATTCTGAGAAGAGTATGGAGAGTTCACTGCTTAGAGATGATATTGTAATATTTGATAATTGTATGCATTCATTAATGTACTATTGTTTAGAGAATAAAATTCTATTCTTAATAATAGAAAAGAGAGATGCTGTCCAATACTACACCCCTAAGATGCTATCTTGGTACAAGCTCTTGCGCAAGAATGGGTTATTAATTCATGATGATGAAGATGGCTTACTTCAAAAGAAAATAGAAGCATCAGAATTTCAAAGGGCGTTACCAAAAGAAGTGCATACTTATTATAAAAATGTATTCAATCCAACTTTTTTAGACGATTAAAGAAATGAACAAATTAGCTTTCTATATTATGAATTATAAAGGTTATGTTACTTTGAAAAGTTTCATTGATAAATATGGTGCTAATAGTATCGCTTATATAGTAAGTAGTGAGGATAAAGCTTTAAAGAAGGATTATTTTGATGAAATATCAGCATTAGCAAAAAAATCAAAAATAAGATTCTTTAATAACTCTCAAGATTTAGCAGATTTAGAGAATAATCTTGATATATATAAATTTGTTATAGGCTGGAGATGGCTAATAAGAAATGAGAAAAAACTCATTATATTTCATGACTCTATTCTTCCTAAATATCGTGGATTTGCTCCTCTTGTCAATTCTCTTATAAATAAGGAGTCAGAATTAGGCGTGACTGCATTGCAAGCAAGTGATTCCTATGATCAGGGCGATATAATTGCTCAAGAGACGATCAAGATAAATTATCCAATCAAAATTAATCAGGCAATTGAGCAAATAACACCCTTATATTTTTACCTTGTAGAAAGTATTTTTGAAGAGATAGTCAAGAACAATGCAATCAAAGCAACAAAACAGAATGAAGAAGATGCAACCTATAGCTCTTGGCTTGATGAGAAAGATTATTTTATTGACTGGTCTTGGAGTGCTGAAAGAATAAAAAGATTTGTTGATGCAGTTAGCTATCCTTATGATGGTGCAAAGACCAATTTAGATAGAAAAATTTTTAATCTAGTGGATGTGGATTTAATTGATGATATTGTTATTGAAAATAGGCATAGACACCTAGGGAAAATTATATTTCTCAAGAATAAACAACCAGTTGTAATATGCCAAAAAGGCTTAATAAAGTTGGTCGAGATTAGAGATGATCAAAATAATCTAATAGATATTAAGTTTAGAAGTAGATTTAATTAAGATGAATTATAAAGTTAAGTTCAATATTCCGTCACTAACTGGGCTCGAAGAAAGGCACATTATAAAAGCAATGCAATCAGGCGAGATTTCAGGAGATTGTGACTATGGCAATAAATGCCAAAGATGGTTTGAAGATGAGACAGGATGTCCAAAAGTTCTTCTAACGCCTTCCTGCACTGCAGCATTAGAAATGGCTGCAATACTTCTTGATATACAACCGGGCGATGAAGTAATAATGCCCTCTTATACTTTCGTTAGTACAGCTAATGCTTTTGTTTTAAGAGGGGCAAAAATCGTATTTGTAGATATCCGTCCAGATACTATGAATATAGATGAGAAGCTAATCGAAGCTGCAATTACTTCAAAAACTAAAGCTATTGTTCCTGTTCATTATGCTGGAGTTGGTTGTGATATGGATACGATTATGGAGATAGCAAGAAGAAGAAAATTATACGTAGTAGAGGATGCAGCACAAGGAGTTAAGAGTTTCTATAATGGATCTCCCTTGGGAACCATAGGGCATCTGGGTGCTTATAGTTTTCACGAAACTAAGAATATAACTAGCGGAGGCGAAGGGGGCTTATTATTAATTAATGACGATAGTTTTATAAAGCGTGCTGAAATAATAAGGGAAAAAGGAACTAATAGAAGTCAGTTTTTTCGTGGAGCGGTTGATAAGTATTCATGGGTAGACCTTGGTAGTAGCTATCTTATGAATGATATAAGTGCAGCATACCTCTGGGGCAATATTGAGATGTTGAATGAGATAACTCAGGATAGATTAAGAGCATGGCATTATTACCATGAAAAATTAAAAGAATTAGAAAAAGAGGGTTTTATTGAGCTGCCAAATAATCATAACCATAATGCTCACATGTTTTACATAAAGGTTAAGAATTTAATTGTTAGAGATGCATTATTAGGTTACTTGAAAGAAAAACATATTTTAGCGACATTTCATTATGTTCCATTGCATTCATCAGTTGTGGGCAAGAAGTTTGGAGTATTTCACGGAACAGATACTTACACAACTTCTGAGAGTAATAGGCTCCTTAGATTGCCGATATACTTCAATATAAATAATGAGGACCAAAATTATATTTTGGAAACATTAGATAAGTTCTTTGCTTCTGATATGTTTAAAAGTTTATCTTTATAATGAAAAAAAAGATCTTAATTTTTACCCCCAGCTATCAAGAAAATACCGGCGGTGTTGTTGTTTTACATAAATTATGTTCAATTTTGAATCAAATTGGATATGAAAGCTTCTTATATCCTTATTTTGATAGCCATATTTTGCATAAACATAACTATAAGAAATCCATGCTTAGTTTTATAGACAGTAATATAAGATCTTTTGTAAGAGGCTTTAAGACTAATCCTAATTTTCAAACTCCTACAGTTTATACAACTAAGCAAATAGATTGGGATGAATGGATAGTTATATATCCTGAAATTGTTATGGGTAATCCATTGGGGGCGAAGAATATAATAAGATGGTTGCTTCATAACCCTGGTTTCCATACAAATACTGTCTTTTATGGGAGGGGAGAGTTATATTTCAAGTATAGTTCAGGCATTTCAGATTTTGATTACACTGGATCCACTACATCTAAACAGTATCTAAAAGTTATTAACTACCCTTTAGAACTTTATAATAACGAAAATATATCTTCTGAAAGGTCTGGCACGGCTTATCTTCTATACAAAGGAAAGGGTAAGGAAATTCAACATGATCTAAAAAATTCAATTTTAATTGATGGCAAATCACATAAAGAGGTTTCTGAGATATTCAAGAAGGTAAAAACATTTATCTCATATGACCCTATGACTGCTTATTCAAGGTTTGCTGTATTATGTGGTTGTCAATCTATTGTTATCCCAGATGAGGGAGTCAGTATAGATGAGTGGTATCCAGATTCTAAAGACAGGTATGGAATCTCATATGGTTTTTCAAACCTTGAAGAGGCTAATTCAACAAAAAATTTATTAGAACCTCTTGTAATTAAAGAACACGAAAGTTCAATAGAGAATGTTAGAAAGGCTTTTAATGAGGCCGACTCTCACTTTGAATAATCTTATATTGAAGGGTTAGTAAAGAAACAAATTTAGAAAAAATATAAGATACTAAAAAGAAGAATTCTTCTACTAAAACCATCTTTACTTATATGAAATATTTTTTTATAGATGAATAGCTTCCCTTTATTTTTTTATGTTTCTAAAATATAGGTTAGAATCATCCAAAACTAAAATTTAAAACTATGAAAATTATTGCTGAAATAGGTTGGAATCATATGGGAGATAAATCTCTTGCTGAAGAAATGATTTCAGCAGCATCTGAATCTGGAGCTAATGTTGTTAAGTTTCAATATTGGGACCCAAAATATCTTAAAGAGGGTTCATGGGATGATGATGGGAGAAGAGAGATATATAAAAAATCGGCCCTAAACGAAGATAAGATACTCAGTTTAGTAGAGTTATCAGAAAAATATAATTGCGAATTTCTAATAAGTGTATTTGGTACTATTGGAGCAAAGTTAATCTATAACTTAGGCCAAAAAACAATAAAAATACCCTCGCATGAAACTACGAATCTAAAATTGATTGAGTTCTGTAGTAAACAATTTTCTAAAATATATTTTTCAGCTGGGGCATCTTCAGAAGCCGAATTATTAGAAGCTTTGGAAGTTTTGAGATCCGGCACTGCATCATTTAATTTAATGCATTGCGTTTCTTCGTATCCTTGTCCTAATGAAAAGATCAATTTAAGCAGAATGAAATGGCTCTCTTCTCTCTCTAGCGAGATTGGATTTAGTGACCATACAAAGAGTACAGTAATTCCAGCAATTGCTGTGGCTTATGGAGCCTCTGTAATTGAGAAACATTTTACAACAGATAATGATTTACCAGGTAGAGATAATAAAAATGCTCTAGAGCCTGATGAGTTCAAAGAAATGGTTGGCAATATTGGAGAATCAGTTTCTGCTTTAGCACCTTTGGGTAACGGTTATCTAGATATTGAAATTGATACCATTGAGAACTATAGAGGCAGGTGGGAGCCTCATGACTATGAGTGATAACAAAGAAAAAGTAAGTGTTGTAATACGCGCAAAGAATGAAGATAGATGGATTGGACATTGTATTCAATCGGTACTAGATCATTTAAATACACCGGAAATAATAGTAATAGATAATAATTCTTCTGACAGAACGATTGAAATTGCCAGACACTTCCAGCAAGATCCTGAAACTTCAAATGAGGGCAATTATACTGATTTGAAAATACTCAATATTGATGATTATTCTCCTGGGCGATCTCTTAATATGGGAGCAAAAGAAGCAAAATATGAAAATCTACTAATAATTTCTAGTCACTGTGTTTTAAAGAAATTCAATCTAAAAAAACATCTAGATGATTTAGAGAAATACAGCACTATTTTTGGAAACCAGATTCCCATATATGAAGGAAAAAAGATCACAAAGAGATACCTTTGGAAACATTTTGGAGATGAGGAAATCGAAAATATGTATTCAGAAATGGAGGGAAGGTATTTTTTTCATAATGCATTATCTTTCTTCAAAACTAAGACTTTGTTAGAAAATCCTTTTGATGAAAATTTAGTTGGTAAAGAAGACAGATATTGGGTCGCAAAAATGATCACTAATTCCCATAAGAGCTTATATGATCCCCAAATGGAGGTAGATCACCACTATACTTCTAATGGCAATACATGGAAAGGAATAGGTTAGCTTGAATATCTTAGGGATAACTCTTGCTAGAGGTGGATCTAAAGGAGTTAAAAAAAAGAACATAAAGGATCTGCTGGGTAAGCCTCTAATTCAATATACAATAGACGAAGCATTGAAATCTAAATATTTGGATGAATATATCGTTTCAACTGATGATGAAGAAATTGCAAGTGTGGCAAGGTCTTTAGGGGCAGAAGTTCCTTTTATCAGACCAAATCATTTATCAAGTGATCAAGCAAGTTCAGCATCTGCATTGCAACATGCAGTTAGTTTTATGGAAGAAAGAGAGGCTAAACAATATGACTATATTGTCGAATTAATGTGTACTAATCCTCTAAAACTTACTAAAGATGTTGATAGCTGTATTGAAAAGATTTTAGATACAAATGCTGACTCAGTTATTGCTGTTCACGAACTAGAAGACCACCACCCTGCAAGAATAAAGATGATCATCAGTGACAAAATTCAGGACTTCATCCCAGAGCCAAATGAAGCAAGAAGACAAGATCTAAAACCGAAAGCATATATAAGAAGCGGCTCCATTTATTGCATGAAAAGAAGTTATTTAATGGATTTAAATTTACGATATGGAGGCTCAAATAGCAGACCTTATATTTTGCCATCTGAAAGAGCTGTAAATGTAGACACAGAAATAGACTTTATTGTGTGTGAGAGATTAATGTCTCAATTAAATAAGAAATAGATTCAAAATGAAACCAAAAGTATTAGTTATAACACCTGTGCATCATATTAAGGGAGTAGTAAAAACACTAGAATCTTTTGCTGATGTCACTTACTTGGAAGATCCTTCATTGCTAGAAGTTATAGGGACCATTGAAAATTATGACTCAATTTATACAAATCCCAATAAATCTAAAGTCTATATTGGCTCAGAATTAATTAATGCCGCTAATAATCTTAAGGTTATTTGTACCGCATCAACTGGCACTAATCATATCGATAAGGACTATGCCAAAAATAAAGGATTGCAAGTTTTGTCTTTGACTGAGGAGAGAGAGGTAATTAATCGTATTAGTTCAACAGCTGAACTGGCTTTTGCACTAACTATGGTTGGGTTGCGTCATATAGTCAGTAGTCATAATAACGCACTTGATGGAGAATGGGATTATATGAATTATATAGGCAGACAAATGAATAGTTTGACTATTGGAATTATTGGTTACGGCCGTTTAGGCTCAATGTATGGAAATTACTGTAAAGCCTTTGATTCCAAAGTAATAGTTTTTGATCCATATAAAGAAATAGATAAACATGGGATTGAACAGGTAGATAATTTAGATGATCTATTAGTTCAATCTGATGTGATTTCCATCCATGTACATGTAACTGAAGAGACCCAAAATATGATTAATTATGATATTTTTAATAAATTAAAGAATGAAGTTTTAATCATAAATACAGCAAGGGGAGATATTATAAATGAAATTGATTTAATCAATTTTCTCAAAATGAACCCTAAAGCAAGAATTGCTACAGATGTGTTAGCTGATGAGGTTAGAAATCGTTTAGAAAGTCCATTACTAAATTATGCAAAAGATAGTGATCAAGTGACAATAACACAACACATAGGCGGAATGTCACATGAAGCACAAGAGATTGCATACGGACATGCCGCCATAAAGCTGAAAGATTTTTTTACCGCACGCACTGTAAAATAAAAGATTGATATAATAAATTAGAATACAAAACGGCGAGGAAACTAAATGGATAATAATTCAAGGTTTGATGAGTTGGGATGCGTACGTATTTCTAAAGATAATAATTTTGCAAAATTTATTTCAGAATTGGAGCCAGAAATAAAAGCTATATGTCCAGATTATGAGTCCGCTGAGCTTCCTAATAGTCCTCATAAACTCGTGGATACGGCATTGCAGCACCGTTTAGATGACTTTGATTTACTTCCAAAAGAAGTGGTCCATGAAAATCCATTATTTGGAAAACGTATCATTACACAAGCACATGATTTCCCTGAAAAATTGATACCTCTTATAGAGCATCCTCATATATTAGATAGTGTCAGTTCAATTTTAGGTACTAGTGATATAGTTTTAATCAATGGTTCTATTCATGGAAATTACCCAGGTAGTTCTGAAAATGACATGCAATATCATTCAGATACTGCAAATTTCACCAATGAAAGAAAGGCACTTCGTTGTGTTTCAGACGATAAATTTATTGTTAATGTTCAAGTATTTTTAGATAACGTTGATCAGGAGATTGCACCCACAAAAATTTTGTTAGGAACTCATAAGCCTGAGAGTCATCTAGCTATAAATTCCTTAGTCTCTGAGAGGCTTGGATTGCCAGACAATCATTACAATCTAGTTCAGAAGAACTGGATTTATGAAGAGCTAATTGAAGATTTCAATTTAAATCCAGAATATGTCACTGGAGAGAGAGGTGAAATTTCAGTAATGAATAGCTCGCTTTTACATGGAGCTACGAAGAATGTTACAAGCAAAAGGGTTCGTCGAATAGCTATCTTAAATTATATTCGTAAATCAGATAGTTTCTTTGAGAGAGTATATCCCTATCGAAAATCAAAAAATTTCTATGAAAGTATAGAAGATCCTAGCCAAGTTTTTGATATGTATAAGAAATCTGCAAAAGCATACATTCATGTTTTAATAAAAGGGGGGAAGTTCTTAGCTAAGATTCAAGGATTACTGAACAGAACAATTAATAGGATTATCAATCCATACTACTTGATACAGCAGATATTTCGAATGGGCGAAAAGAAACTAAATAGGTTTTTAAAAGTAAACAGGGAATATCTGAATATAGGCTCTGGACCAGTTTGGCTTCATGAGCGTTTTGTTGCTATAGACCAATGTTTTGAAACTAACGAATCTTTGGGTAGGCTAAATTTTGATCTAGTTAAAGATCTCCCAATGCCTTTTGAAGATAATAGCTTTAAGGGTATTTATTCCAGTCATTGTTTTGAGCACTTAACGGAAGCAGAAATTAATGTGATTCTTAGAGAGGCATATCGTGTTCTTAAACATGAGGGGACTATAAGAGTGGTAGTTCCAGATATGGGAGCCATGTTTGATGCATATGATAGAAGAGATGCAACATTTAATGATTGGTTTAGGGCTAAGCAAGGTAGGCCAGGCCAAAACTGGTATAAAGACAGCTGGTTAAGATTAAATACAAGATCATTCGCTGGCCATGTGGTTGATCAACTTGATGATGAGAAACTTTATGAGATGTATGAAAAAAATAATAGAGATGGTTTTGTGACTAACATTCTAAAAACAGCTGAATCAAATCCAAATTACTTAAATGTTCCCAATACACATAAATCTTATTGGACTCCAGATAAGTTTGTTAAAAAGTTTCAGGAATTAGGTTTTAAAAACTGCTTAAGTGTTAAGAAAGGAGAAACCAGGGATGAGGTTTTCATTAATGGGGCAGTTTTCGACAACACACTACCTAATAAAAGTATTATTATTGAGGCTACAAAGTAAAGATTTAAGAATTTCTGTAAGTTGATTTCTATGAGGCAGGATATTCTATTTTTCCAACTATATTATCTACTATAGATAATAGCCAAGTATGGTGAACCATTTCAACGATATTGTACCCTGACGAATTTACCCAAAGATTAATATCACCAAGCTTCTTAAGAGGGTTATTTTCTTTGAAACCACTAAGAGTAATTACCCTGATACCATTCTTTTTGGCATAGTTTGCTGCATTAACCATATTCTCAGAATTACCGCTGCTACTTATAGCAATGAATAAATCTCCTTCATCTGCATAATACTCTAGACATTTTTCATAGACTCTCTCGTAACCAAAATCATTTGCAAAGCATGTCAGCAAATCTGCCTCATTGAAATTAACAGTTCTAATGCCTCCTACTTTTGTAAAGTCGACCGATACATGGCTTGCCATTGCAGCACTCCCACCATTTCCGGCTATCATTATCTTGTTATTCTCACCAACTGATTGACACAACTTAGAAGCTTTTTTTAGCTCATCTGTACCTATATTTTTTAGGTTCTGTGCTACAAGCTGAAAATAATTTTCAAAGAAATCCATAATATTTAATCAAGTTATATTTGTGCAAGAATTATAATATCAGTATCTGTGACTTCTTTCTCTATAATTGAGAGATTTGCATATTCTAAGATATTTTCTATCAAATCGATGCTAAAAACGTGATGGTGAAGCCCTCTATTCGAGAAGTTATTCATTGACCTTTTTTTAAAAGACTCAAAACTTCCTGCGTCTGGATCTTTTTCAATATCATGTAATTCCAAGATTTCCTCTAGATGAGTTAAGTCATCTTCTAATATATTATTTTTAAAATCTTCAAGTATGTGATCAAATTTGGTTAAAGGCCTCCTATGATCAAAGTTAGAAAGCGGATTGGGCAACACAATAAGCATATGTCCATTTTCTTTAATAACTCTTTTCCATTCATTGATCGCTTTCAATGGGTTAGCAATATGTTCTAAAGAATGTGAAGACAAAACAAAATCATAAGTATTTGATTTTATGCATTTAAGATCTGTGCCTTCTTCTATATATTGATTGCCTTTCTGATTTCTATAGTAAGAAAAATTATCTTTACCCTCTGGGGTTTCATTCCATAGAGTCTTATTGTCATAATTTATTCCATCTAATTTTTTGATAATTTTATAAACAGGGACTACATAACCAAAAAATACACTAGGACCCCCAATTTCTAAACCCTTTTTTCCTTTTAGAGCATTCTTTGTCTGTTTTAAGGCCTTAAGTCTTTTTGATCTATATTTCACCAAATATATAAGGTGCACAAGGGATGTGGGCAGATATTTTTTTAATAACTCTCTTACATGCATAATGACATTTACTTGGTTGATTATTCTTTCGGGATAATTTTTTCTAACATCCAGATGTATAACATTCTGTAAGCCATTATAGTATTTTTTAGATTCGTTATATTAAGATAAATAATGCAACCTATAATTCTTGTCAATGGCTCAATGAGTAAAGTTAATAGCATAACAATTATCAAATCTATTTTACTGAAATGCTTATTAGCATATTGAATTCTACTTCTAAGACTATAGAAAAGCCTTCTCGATTTTACTTTGCTGGATGAAACTTCCCCATAATGAAATGCTTCTGCCTCAGATAGATAAATACTTTTATACCCTAATTTTTTTGCCCTAAATGAAAAATCAACCTCATCCATATATAGGAAAAATCTTTCATCAAAACCACCAAGCTGATCGTATGTTTCTTTTCTTACCATGAAGAAAGCGCCTATAATTTGGTCTACAAATCTAGTTGATTGATGATCAAATTCAATCATAAATGAACCTAATGAAGGGAACAGTTTATCTAGGCCTAGTGCATGCGAAAAGATATTACTAGTTGATGGAAATCTAGAGCATCTTGAATTAATTTCTCCTTTTTCATCTTCTAACTTCACACCAAGAATTCCAATATTATTATTTTCCTTTTTCTCATAGAAATTTAAGCAAACTTCTAAAGTATCCACATAAATTCTAGCATCTGGATTTAAGAATAAAATGTAATCTGATTCACTATAATTTGCACCTATATTACAGCCTTTTGAGAATCCAAGATTAGCATCATTCCTCACCAATCTAATTTTTGAGTGATTTGGTATATTTTCCAATGAGTCATCACTTGATAAATTATCAACCACAATAATATTTTGTATAAGTTTATCTCCAAAATTCACTAAAGAAAATAAGCATTCAGAGAGGAAAGGTCCGGTATTCCAATTAACTATTACTACATCTATTTTTTCCATATTAGTCATACTTAAGATAAATCAAATATAATTGATTATTTCATCTAACAAGAAGAATAAGTGATAGAGAAAATAATATAAGAATGATAGATAAATTATTACCGAGGGGAATGTCACTCGAAGTTTTTGACTGAACAAGAGAGGAAAAATACCAAGCATAGAAATCTCTCTTACTCTATGAACAATCGATGCAAAATCACTCATTAAGACAAATAAAATTGCTCCAACAATGATTAGGAATGCCCCCTTTTTTTGCTTAAAATCAAGCAAATTCCAATTTAGTACACAACAAATTGCTATTAGAGATTGAGCCAAATAAGTCGTACTAAGAAGATTTACATTCATCCCAAATTGGTTGGCTCTATAGATATATAAAACTGGTATGTACTGTTCCAGTAACTGAAAGAAGAAATTAAAGATAAAAGCGGCAAAAGAAATCATTAAAACTGCAACCAGCGGTTTTCTAATAAGTTGGAAAGCAAATATTAATACCCCAACTAAATGCATAAGTGATGCAACAATTCCATTATAAATATAGTTATATTTTTCTTTTGGTATACAAATAGAGTAAAGAATAATGGTGCTCGCGATGGCTGTTCTTATCTGGCTTGCTTCTAAACTCGGAAGAAATATTACGACATAACTGAACCATGAGAGAAATATGAATCGTAAATTATTCTTTAAAATAAGGTATTTTAGAGCAAACGAGAGAGAGCCTAATGCTATAAATGCTGCTCGTGAGTCAGAAAACAAAAATGATAGACTGTAGTAAATAGCCGTAAACCCTGGCTCATATCTCAGATTAGAAATTGCATCTCTTAAGCTACCCGAGTCTTTAATAGCAAAAAATATTAAATCATATTGACCGACATCATTAGATACAGTCAATGTAAACAAGATGAGTATTAATATGCTAAAAATTATTGTTGAGCAAATAGTAGCAATATTAGACAAGCTTTTTTTACTTACCCTCACTAGCTTCGGTTCCTTAAATATATACCTTGGATATTATCCTATATAAGTCTAGAGAATATTGGTTATAAATTATAATATTTTAGAACACTGTAATTGATTGATAAAATTAGAATTAAGGACTATAAAATAGCTGATTATTTCTAGCTATAAATTTAATTGTTAAATCATTGAAGAGATGATTTAATGCAACTGCAACAAAATCAGATTCTTTGGGAATTTAAATATGAAAGTTCTAGTAACCGGTGGCGCAGGAAACATAGGTCTGTCCATAGTCAAGATACTCGAAAAGATGAATATTCAAAGTGTAATTTTTGACTTATCGGAGCAGATAAAAATAAATCAAGATTTTATCAGTTCTTCAGCGGAAGTTATACCTGGCTCAATTTTAGATAAATCGTTAATTTCACAAGCACTAAAGGGCTGTACCCATGTTATACATTTGGCAGCTGTGCTAGGGGTTAAAAATACCGAGACGAATAATTTGAACTGTCTTGAGATAAATATTCAGGGAACTGAAAATCTTTTAAGCGCTGCCATAAGTGAGAAAATTGAAAAGTTTATTTTCACTTCTTCATCAGAAGTGTATGGAGAGCCGCTTGAATTACCAATAAGTGAGTCTTCGATTACACAGGGGAAAACATTATATGCTGTCAGTAAATTAGCGGGCGAGGAATTCGTAAAAGGCTATGCTCAAAGATATCCCTTCTTAAATTATTCCATTTTGAGATTATTCAATTCTTTTGGTCCATATCAAGTTGGACAGTTTGTGGTGCAGAAGTTTATTCAGAATGCCATACAAGGCAAGCCACTAATAATTAATGGAGATGGAGAGCAAAAAAGAGGTTTCTGCTATGTCGATGATACAGCAGAAGGAATAGTGGCTGCTTTAATTTCAGAAAAAGCTAACTCAGAAGTAATTAACATCGGTAATGATAATGATAGTAATTTTGTTTCAATTATTGAGCTAGCCAGAATGGTTTTGAGGATGTTAAATATTGCAGAAGAGGGTAACATTATTTTTAATAAAGATTTTGAGGATGAGAATACTGATAGAAATTCATCAAGAGAGATCTTTCAAAGATATCCAGATGTTAGCAAGGCTAGATCATTGCTAAATTTTGAACCAAAGGTAAGTTTAGAGGATGCTATTGGAAGAGTTATTGAGACAGGCAATTTTATAGAGGATTGGGCTGTAACGAAAGATTAGCTAATCTTACACTGCCTTTAGAATGACATTAAAATATTAACTGATTATAATTAAATTTGTTAATTACAGAGATTTTTATGGAAACCAAACTTATTGAAATAATAGCTGAGGCTCTAGAAATAGAGGAGTCAGTCGCTAAAAATGATCTTAAATTAGATCCTGAAGATAACTGGGATTCTATTGCATTACTTTCTGTAATTGCCTCAATTGATGAAGAGCTTGATATTCAGCTTGATGGGGATCAATTAGCGGCATGTAAGTCAGTTTCAGAAATACTTCAATTACTAAAAGATAATTCTTGAATAAAGCTAATTTTATATCTTTATCCAAAGATAACTCATTTTTAATTATCAATGCTGAAAGATCTTCCACTCCAATAATATGGAATATCAGAAGCATCTTAAATCTTTTTGAGCTTGCATGCTCCCCATTTATGAGCTTGAGGATTTTCGAAAATCGATACTTTCAAAGTAGATTAATCATATTAAAGGAATTAAAAAACATAAACTTTGATCTATCAGATATCAAACTCTCCATGTCACATAACAAAAGATTTTTTATAGCACTTATTTCTAAGAAAAGTATGAATATAGAAATTGACCATGAGCCTACTTCACGGATTTTATCTAAAGCTCTGGAGAAAAAAATTGATCAAATAAAGAAACCGGATTCATTATCGAGGATTGAATTTATAAGTATCATAGAAACTTTTATAAAAATGAGAAATGAAAAATGGCAATCTTTTTTAATGAGCCTCGAAACAGAAAAAATATTCGATTTAGAAGATATGTACATGACAAACGTTGGTGATGAAACTATTTATTCTAAATTCTATAGCTATAATGAGCATAGCGTATGCATAAGCACAGATAAATTAGAGATTTTAAAATGATAGTATTAACCGGAGCATCTGGAGGTATAGGGTTAGAGATTTTAGAAAAACTATCTGCATTAGATGATGTATTAGCTTTACATAATACTTCCAACCCAAAGAATATGAATTTAAAAAATGTGACCTTCCATAAGGTTGATATTTCAGAGCCAAATGAAATAAAAAATTTCATCGATCAAAAAAACTCATCATTAAAAAAAATAACATTAATAAATTTAGCAGCAATATCAATCGATGGATTATTGGCTAACTATAATCTAGATAATTGGGAAAAAGTGATGCGTGTTAACCTTACTTCAAATTTTCTTTTCTCAAAATATTTAATACCGCTGATGATTAAAGATAAATGGGGAAGAATCATTCATGTATCCTCAACAAATTCTGCTATAGGCGCTGGTGCATATTCATCTTCTAAGTCTGGCCTTGACGGTCTATCCAAAGCTTTGTCTAAAGAATATGCAAGATATAATATAACTTCAAATATAATAAAGTTAGGGGTATTTGATACTGGAATGTTCCATAAATTATCTGAAAAAAATCAAAAAAACTTCATAGATTCGATACCTTCAAAAAAACTCGGGAAGACCTCAAATATAACGAATACCATTGATTTTTTGATCAATTCTGAATTTGTTAATGGTGCGTCTATAACTATCGACGGCGGCGCATCTTAATTTTATGCAAACCGAAGAATACAGCGTAAAAATCTTAAAAGGTATGGCGCTTGATATTACTCTAGGAAGCGGCGTTTTCAAACCAACAGGAACATCAATAGAAATCGCTACGGCAGTTAATAATCATATTATTACCCCAGGGAAAACTCTTGATTTAGGATGTGGTTCTGGAGTTGTGGGGCTAGCTTTAGCTATGTCTAAAAAAATTGATAGTACTTTGTTTGCATCAGACATAAGTGAGGATGCAGTTAATTTTTTAAAAATTAATGCTAATAAATATGGAATAGATATTGATGCACGATCCGGAAGCATATTTGATCCATGGTATGGTGAGAAGTTTGATTACATAATTGATGATATATCTGGAATTGCTGAAAGAATTGCTGAAATATCGCCCTGGTTTAAAGAAACAGCCTGTGAATCTGGAGAGGATGGAACCAAGCTCGTAATAGAAGCAATAGAAAAATCCCCCAATCACTTGAATGAAAATGGTAAATTCTTTTTTCCGATACTGTCACTATCAAACTCAGAAAAAATATTATCTAGGGCTAATGATATTTATGAAAATATTGAAAAGATCTCAACAAAACAATGGCAACTGCCAAAAGAGATGTCCTCTTTTAAGGATGAGCTATTAGTATTAAGAGATAAAAAAGTAATAGATTTTGAGGAAAAATATGGATGGCTATTATGGTCCACTGATGTTTATGTGGCAACAAACCCTAGGTAGATTATGAAAACTCAATCTTACATAGATAAAATCGAATATTTTGTCCCTCCAACAAAACTCTCAAATGAGAAACTTATCAAAGAAAATCCCTTATGGGATGTGGACAAGATTTATGATAAAACCGGCATTAAAAATAGATATATTGCCGATGTTAATACAACCGCAACTGACTTAGCTATCGATGCTGGGATAAAATTTTTTGATAAATATCCTGAAAAAAAGAAAGAGATAGACTATTTAATATTTTGTACACAGTCCCCTGACTTTTTTCTACCTACTTCTGCATGTCTTATACAAGATAAGCTTGGTTTGAGGACCGAGATAGGGGCAATAGATATTAACCAAGGTTGTTCTGGTTTTGTTTATGCACTTTCCTTAGCAAAAGGAATGATTGAAAGCAATCAAGTAAAGAATGTCTTAATTATTACATCCGAAACTTACTCAAAATATATTAATGACAATGATAAGAGTGTTAGAACTCTTTTTGGAGATGCAGCATGTTGTATTTATATAGATTCAAAAGAGGATGACATTGAGTATATTGCGAAAGTATTACACGGCACTGATGGAGAAGGCGGGAAGCATCTTATTGTTCCTCACGGCGCTCACAAAAATCCAATAGATGAATCCTCATATGTTGAATCAGAAGATTCTAGTAAAAATACAAGGTCGCCAGCTAATCTATATATGAATGGCGCAGCAATCTACACATTTACTTTGACAAGAATACCCAAGGTATTCAATGAGCTATTAGAGCTTAATGAAATAACATTGAGTGATATTGATGTAGTTATATTTCACCAAGCAAATAAATTTGTGTTAGATGCAATGCAGCGGAAACTAAAAATACCTGATCAAAAAATGCACAGGTCATATGAGGATCTAGGCAATACTGTTTCCTCAACAATCCCGATAGGCATTAAGATTGAGCAAGACTTAAAAAGAGAGAATGAAAATAAGATTGCTTTAATTCTTGGATTTGGAGTTGGCCTTTCTTGGGCAGGTACTATAATTAAATTTTAATTAGAATTAAATGATTTCATATAGAAAGTACAATCATTTAACTGACTATATTTCATACAAGAAATTTGCAGAGATAAGTTGGGGCAAAGGCTCTCACCAGTCTTCATGTTCTTTTATCTCTTGGTTAGATTCTAATCCTAAACACACTATCAATTTAGCTTTTAAAGATGATCAGGTATGTGGCTGTTTTCATGAATTCGAAGCTCCCGTTCTTCATAACAATGAAATTAAATATTTTTACTCACTTCATGATTTAATGGTTGATAGAGACAAGGTATCTCAATTAGGTCTAAAATTAATGCAAGATAGTATTCTTCAGGATAGCCCCGTAATCTTGTCAGGAGCTCTTGGAAGAATAGCCAGAGCTTATAAGAGGCTTGGGTCTTATCAATTTCAATCTCATTGGTATAGAAAATTTATTTTTCCAAGCTCTCCAATAAAATTTTTTTTTAGAAATGATTCTATTGTGAGGACTATTCAAGATTCTATGCACTTTTCGTTTATAAATAATAAGGAACAAGAATCGATACCTAATATTATCAAGATAATAAACTCATTTAATTACAATGACCAAAAATCAATGGAATTCTTTAAATGGAGATTCATACAAAAAGATTCACCGCTAACTTTCTTTGTATCAGATGAAGATAATAAAAATATAATACTATTCTCATTGGGATTAAAAAAAATAGTTCCGTTTCTAAGAATATTTTCAATAAAAAAATCAGATGATATGGTTATAGAAAAAATGCTGAAATCAGTAGAAATCTTTGCAAGCAAATTAGGAATACCGGTTCTTTTATATACTGTTACTGAAGATAAGTCTCCTCCTAAAATTTTAGGTTACAAGCCTTATAGAGAAATCCCCAAATCTTATATTTTTTCCAAGAAAGAAAAATATTATGAGGGATTAATTATCAATGGGTTTTCTACAGATCTTGGTTTTAATGATATTGCTTTAAACATTAAATGAAGCGTGAAAATGGAATAGTTACTTTATCTTTTGATTGCGAAGGTAGATGGGGTATGGCTGACAGGAATCATGCTTGGCTTTCAGAATTAACAACCAATAATTTAACTGAAGCCTACGAATATATCCTAGACACTTTAGAAAAATATAATATTGCTGCAACATTTGCTTTTGTTGGAGCATTGACAGAGACTAAAGAAGATTTTTTAAATAGAAGCTTACCAGTTTTGACTGGAACAAATCATCAGAAATGGCTTAAACCTATTTTAAAATCAATAAGCATAGATGAAGGCTGGTTTATACCCGAAGTTTTAGAGCTTGTTAAAAAAAATAATAAGCATGAATGTGCAAGCCATGGTTACACGCACATGCCATTTAGTTATTTGGACCCAAAAGAATTTATAACTGAAATGAATCTTATAAAACAATGGTCAGTTGATAAAAAAATACAATGTAAAACTCTTATCTACCCTAGAAATGAGGTTAAGTATTCTGAGCATATAAAAGATTATGGTATTGAGCTATATAGAAGCCCGCCCAAGTCTTCCAACATTAATAAATTCCCAAAATTTATAAATTCTCTATTTGAAGAGCTCAATATTTTAAAAAATAGTGAAGAATTAGATATACATGGCGGAGCTATTCCAGGAGGTGTTTTTATTAACTGGAAATATGGCCCAAGGAAATTGATACCAAATATGGTTTCTAATATAAGGTATAAAAACATTTTGAGCTATGCAGTAAAAAATAACAATATTGCACATTTTTGGACTCATCCTCACAATTTTATTACTGCCCCAGAATCTAAGAAAATTTTTGAGCAGCTTTGCCAGCAAATTTCAAAAAAAGTTGATTCCAATCAAATAGAAGTCAGAAGACAAGAAGATTTTATTTAGCGAAATTTATTGTTTAAGCTTAACCAGAATTATTTTCCTGAGCTAACATTACTCAACCTAAACGAAAGATGAACAATAATTTAAAATGGCAAGAATGCAGTGTAAAATGTTTGCTTGATAATTATACTGAAGGTCCATATAAATGAGAGTCTTGTTAACAGGAGATAGAGGTTACATAGGCAGTGTTTTATCCAAAATATTATTGGATCGTGGTTATGAAGTTATAGGATATGACTCAGGATATTTCTCAGAAAATACTCTAATCAGCCTGAATCAAAAATATAAACAGGTTACAAAGGATATAAGAGATATAAAGCTCAGTGATCTTGAAAATATAGAGGCAGTAATACATCTGGCAGGTTTATCCAATGATCCTCTTGGCGAGTTTTTGCCATCTTTAACATACAAGATTAATTATGAGGCCACAGTAAATTTAGTCAGGCTATCCCATAAAGCAGGAGTATCTAGATTTATTTATGCCTCTTCTCAAAGTATGTATGGGGTATCTCAGTCTCAAAATGAATTGGTTGAAGATGATAGTGAAAAAAATCCTGTAACTGCTTATGCCAAAGCTAAATGGAAAGCCGAGCAAGAAATAAATGCCATGTCTTCTGATCAAATGCTTGTTACATCTTTTAGGCCTTCAACTGTCTTTGGAGCAAGTCCTCGACTAAGATGTGATATTGTATTTAACAATCTGGTTGCTTGCGCCTTTACAACAGGAAAAATTGAAATAATGAGCGATGGCTCACCTTGGAGGCCAGTCGTACATGTAAGGGATGTATGTTCTGCTTTTATTGCTGGTATGACAGCGCCAGAGCCATTAGTTTCAGGAAGAGCATTTAATGTTGGCATTGAGAACGGGAATTATAGGGTCAAAGATCTAGCTGAAGCAGCACAAAGAGCAGTCCCTGGAAGTGAACTTATATACACAGGTGAGCATGGATCAGACTCTAGAACTTATAAAGTCTCATTTGAGCGAATACTAAATGATCTCAAAGGCTATTATGAGCCTGAATGGGATTTGGATAAAGGAGGTGAGGAATTAGTAAAATACTTCAAAGCAATCAATTTCACAGAACAACAATTTAGAGGTAAGAATTGTAATCGTCTTCAACAGCTTCTAAGTTTGAGAGAGTCAGAATTAATTAATAAAGAATTGAGATTTATAAAAGCATGATATTTAAGAAGCAAAAAATAGAAGGCGTCTTTCTGATTGAGTCAGAGCCTTTTATAGATGAAAGGGGAGCTTTTAGAAGACATTTCTGCCATAAAGAATTCGCGAGTTATGGAATAGAGAATAAGGTTGAACAGGCAAATGTATCTGAGAATAAGTATGCAAGAACGTTAAGAGGATTCCATTATCAGTTACCACCTCATGGCGAAGGCAAAACATTATCTTGCTTGAATGGATCAATTTTCGATATTGTTGTTGACTTAAGAGAGTCATCTACGACATTTATGGATTGGATCTCTTTTGAACTTAGTGCGAAAAATAGAAATAGCCTCCATGTTCCTCCAGGTTGTGCAAATGCATTTCTTACGCTTGAGGATGATTGCTTAATTCAGTACTACTGCTCACATTCATATGAACCCTCATCAGAGAGAGGAATAAGGTATAATGATCCTGCATTTGATTTTGTATGGCCTTTTGAGCCAGAAATTATTTCTGAAAAAGATCAGGCTCTTCCTGACTTTAATATCCCTTAGATAATGAATATCCTTATTACCGGCGGATCCGGATTTATTGGCAAGCCTATTATTCAGAAACTTCTAAAGAATAATGACTTTAATATTAAAGCACTTACAAGGCAGCATCCAAGCACTCTAGAAAACCATGAGAATTTAGAGTGGATTCAGGCAGAGTTTGGAAATCTCCAAAGTATAGAAAGTAAAATAAATGATTTTAAGCCAGAGGTAATTATTCATTTAGCTTGGGATGGTATACCAGATTTTTCTCTTGAAAGATGCAAGCAAAATCTAATCGATTCGATAAAATTTTTTGATTTCTTATTTTCGATAAAGTCCTGTAGAAAGATTCTTATATCGGGAAGTTGCTTTGAATATATTTCCGCGGATGGCGAATGTATTGAGTCTCAGTATACAGAACCAAAGGATTTCTTTACTTGGTCTAAGATATCTCTTTATAACTTTCTAAAAATTGAATCAAAGAGAAATGATATTACACTCGGATGGTTTAGAATATTTTACGCCTATGGACCCGGACAAAGAAAAGAGTCTCTCATTCCTATGATCATTGGGAGTATGATGGAGGGCAATACACCTAATATCAAAGCACCAAATAACTCTTGCGATTTTATCTTTGTAGATGATGTTGCAGAACTCTTCGATAGGGCAGTAGAGCAAAAATTTCAATCTGGTATTTATAACATTGGCTCAGGAATTGAAACATCAATCCTTCAAGTTTGCAGAGAGGTGGAATCAATTATTATCAATGGTCATAGCTTATCCAAAGCAATAGAAAATAATGGTTCTCACTCTTCCAAGGGGCCTAGCTTTTATGCATCCCTATTAAAATTAGAGCAAGCATTCCATTGGAAACCACAGATAACTATTGAAAATGGAATTAAAAAGACATACCTCAGCTTAATTGATGGAGAATAAACCTAAACAAGCAGTAATTTTATGTGGCGGTCAGGGAAAAAGGCTGAGACCACTGACAGATGTTATGCCAAAGCCTTTAATCGATATTAATGGCAAACCTTTTTTGCATTATCTGATTTGCCAGCTAGCGAATGAGGGAATAACGGATTTCTTATTATTAACTGGCTATAAAAAAGAGAAAATTTCAGATTATTTCTCAGGATACTTGAATGAAGAAATAAATATAGAATTGTCAGAAGGTCCAGTTGAATGGGATACAGGTAGAAGGATCTGGGAGGCTCGACATCTGATTAATGAGAATTTTATTCTCATGTATTCTGATAATTACTGCAACTTTAGGCTTAAGGAAATAATTGATGTGCATGAGAAATATGAATCACCCATGACTCTCACGCTTGCAAAAAAAGAAAAAGGGAATATAAGAATTAGTGACTCCTTAATTGTTGACGAATACAACAATGATAGGAAAGAGAAGAATTTGAATTATGTTGAGATAGGATACATGGCTTTAAGGCTAAGCGCAGTTATAGAATTATTTGATAGCCCAGATATAAATTTCTCACAAATCATTTCTAAAATGGTAAAGAGAAAAAAAGTCACTGCGATAATTAAGAATTGCGAATACTACAGTATTTCAGATCCTGAAAGATTAGAAATAATGAAAGAATATTTAAAAAAAAAGAAAATCATACTTTTAGATCGTGACGGCACTCTTAATGCCAAAGCACCTAGAGGGGAATATATTAATTCTTGGAAAGACTTTGAGTGGATCCCTAATGTTAAGGATGCCCTAAAAATACTAGCTTCAGAAGGTTTCACTTTTATTGTAATTAGCAACCAAGCGGGTATTGCTAGAAAGATGATTACCGAGAATGAACTTGAAGAAATCAACAATAATTTTGAAAAAGAATTACGTGATTTATCTGTTAATATTCTTCAAACATATATATGTCCCCATCATTGGGATGATGGATGTGAATGCAGAAAACCCAATCCAGGTTTATTTTTTCAAGCATCTCAAGATTGGCTTTTTAGATTAGACAAAGTTTTATACATAGGTGATGATTCTAGGGATTGTGAGGCTGCGTATAATGCCGGTTGTGATAGTTTATTTATTGGATCAAGGGAAGAGTTAAGTGGAATCAGCAGGCTATCATGGCCTATTTCAATTAATAATGATCTGATGGAGGCTCTACCAATAATTAGACATCACTATAAGGAGATATAGATATATGATTATCACTAGAACGCCATTGAGAGTTAGTTTTGTAGGAGGAGGGACAGATCTAAGGGCTTATTATCAAAATGAGACAGGCAGAGTTCTCAGTACAGGTATAAATAAATATGTATATGTATTTGTAAAAAGACAACTTGGCATAGTTGAAAAAAAATACAGGATAAACTGGAGTCAAACAGAGTTTAAGGATCATATTAATGACATTGATCATCCAATCGTCAGAGAAGTTCTGAGAAAATATGAAATTGACTATCCAATTGAGATTACCACTGTAGCAGATATTCCAGCAGGAACTGGACTGGGATCATCAAGTTCTTTTGCCGTTGGTTTGATTCATGCAATATGTGCAATGGAAGGCATTCAAATGACAAAATTTGAGTTAGCCTCCATGGCTGCTGAGATAGAAGTAGATATCTTAAAAAGAAATATGGGAAAGCAGGATCAATTTGCAGCAGCATATGGTGATCTGAATGTAATAAACTTCTTAAAAGATGAGTCTGTTGAGATTGAGCCAGTTATATACAACAAAAAAAAGATTGAGGAACTAGAATCCAATCTCATATTGTTTTATACATATATGCAAAGAGATGCTAGTGAGATTTTAAAAACGCAAACAGACGAGACAGTAAATAAGTTTGAAGTATTAACCAAGATGAAGGATCTCGTCTCGCCCTTATCAAAATCGATAATGAAAGACGGAAATATTGATGATTTTGGAAGATTGTTGCATGAAAATTGGATACTTAAGAAATCACTAACGGCTGAAATATCTAATGACATGATTGCAGAGTACTATGAGAAGGGAATCAGTGCCGGGGCATTGGGTGGGAAGTTGCTAGGCGCAGGCGGGGGAGGTTTTTTATTGTTTTATGTTAAGAAGGAGAAAAGGGAAGGGTTGATATCAAAACTTTCTGATTTGTATCCACTGGATTTCAAGATTGATAGAAGCGGCTCAAGGATCACTTATTATGATCGGGGCGATGAATAAATTCATGTATCGCAGTCAACCATGAGTAAATTTAAAAAACTTAGAATTGGTTATGTCCCGCATAGCAAAAATCTTGATCACCCTGGAGATAGGAGAAGATTTGTTTACTATGCAAATAGAAGAAACATAAATTTTGATGTAGTTGATAAAATAGGAAATTATGATGTCATTGTAATCTCAGGGGCAGCAGATCACTCTTACTGGATTAAGCATGCAAATAAAGATTGCAAATATATTTTTGATTTTGTTAACTCATATTTATCTGTAGATCCTAAGGAGATAAGAGGCTTAGCTAGAGGAACTGCTAAGTTTATATCTAGGCAGCATAAATACTTTAGACCTAATTACTGGAAAACAATGAGAGATATGTGTGCTTGCTCCGAAGCAGTAATCTGTACAACTGATGAACAAGAAAAGCTTATAAAGAATTATTCCAGTGGCGTGTATAAAATTTTAGATGTTCAAGATGAGCTTATGTCTGAAGTAAAGAAGGATTATTCAAAAAAAGAAATTTTTAATTTTGTTTGGGAAGGCTTTGCAAGTAATACATATCCTTTCAGTACGCTTAAAAATGTGCTTAAAGAAATAGATAGTAAATACCCTATAGCTATTCATTATGTCACTGATCTACAGTACTTTAAGTATCTCAATAAATTTGGAAGAAGAAATACAGTTGATGATGTAAAATCTTTTTTTCATCGATCTTTTGTATACCAACATAATGCTTCAATTTTTCCAAAAATTGCGACCGCTTGTGATGCAGCGATAATACCTCTGGATCTGACTTATCCATTATTCAAAGGTAAGCCTGAAAATAAACTAGCACTATTTTGGAAATTAGGACTCCCAGCAATTACATCTGGATCCCCAGCTTATTTAAGAGCTATGAAAAAAGCAGATATAGATCTCGCATGTCTATCTGAGTCAGATTGGTACAACAAAATTGAAAAATTAATCCATGATGATGAGTATAGAGAAACCACAGCTAATCGAGCTAGAGAGTTTACTGAAAGAGAATATCATACTGATAAGTATATAAATGAGTGGGATAAAATTTTTAGTAATCATTTTACTTAAAGACCATGGAGAAAGTTTATAGTGACTGCTTGATAATAGGCGGAGGAGTAACTGGCTTAAGCATAGGAAGTCAATTAGCCCCAAAATTTAATAATATTTTTTTAATTGAGAAAAACTCTTTGCTTGCAGAAGAAACAAGCAGCAGGAATTCTGAGGTTATTCATGCAGGTATTTATTATAGAAAAAACTCTTTAAAAAGTGACTTATGTATTTACGGTAAACATTTACTCTATGAGTATCTTCAAGAAAGGAACATATCATATAAAAAATGTGGCAAATATATACTTGCAAATGGAGAAGAAGAGTTAGAACAATTAGAGGTTTTAATTGAGAATGCAAGGCATTGTGGCGTTAATGATATTGTCTACGATTGTGACAATTTGCAATTAGAGTATCCTTTTTTAAATTTTTCCAAGGCTATATTATCACCTTCTAGTGGTATTTTTGATAGCCATTCATATATCCAGTCTCTTACAGCTGATTTTGAAACAGCCGGTGGTCATATCGTATGCAATAATATCTATAAAGAAGTTTCTTCAATTAACAATAAGATAGAAGTTATTGTTCGGGATATGAAATCTAAAGAAGAATATATAATCGAAACCCATCTATTAATTAACGCATCAGGCTTAGATTCTGTAAATATTTATAATTCATACACAGTCGATCCTGCCGAACATTTCACCCCAGAGTATATTAAAGGAGATTATTATTCCTATAGCGGGAGAGAAAACATTAAGCATCTAATATATCCTATGCCAGAAAAAAATGGTTTAGGAATACATGCGACTATTGACCTTGGATCAAATATTCGATTTGGCCCAAATGCTTATAAAACAGATGCCATTGATTATGAAGTTAATTCTGATAATAAAAAAATTTTTGAAAACAGCATAAAAAGATATTGGCCTAAGATTGATTCAAGCTCTTTGTTTCCATCTTATAGTGGAATCAGAAGTAAGCTAGAAGATGAAGACGATTATATTATTAAAACTACAAAATCCTCTGGCAGTATGCTAATTAGTATTTTGGGATATGAGTCACCAGGATTAACCTCAAGTTTAGCACTAGCTAGACATATTGATGCAAAAATAGGCAACGAAAATTTTTACAATAATAATTAAATATAAAAAGTCACTCAAATAAAAGAGCATATCTGCAACACATCAATGGCAAAATTATTATATTATGTTCCTGAAGATTACGGTTTTGTATCACATCGTTTTCAATTAGCAAAAAAGATGTTGTCTTTGGGACATGAGGTAATAGTAGTAACTAGAGTTAACGAGCATGCTGAGGTTATTACCTCTGCTGGATTTATTTTAGTAGAACTTGGAAATTCAACCAATAAGCGACACTCGAATATTCTCAGAAACTTCTTAAAACTAATCATGATATATCGTGATATCCAGCCTGATATAGTTCACCATTTCAGTTTACGAATGGTAATAATGGGAACGATGGCAGCTAAATTGAATGGCAATATTCGTATTATCAATGCTATAACTGGACTCGGATCAATTTTTCTATCCGACCAACTTCGTTATCGATTAATTAAAGTATTCATTATAAATCTTCTACGAAAGTTATTGCCAAAAACCTTTGTAACGACACAAAATCGAGATGACTATCGTTTCATTGAAAAATTATCTATACCTAAGATTGACCTGCACTTAATTCTTGGGACTGGTGTTGATGTAAATCATTATTGTCCTGTAAAAAAACACAATAAAGCCCCCATTGTAATGCTCCCATCAAGAATGTTATTGCATAAAGGTATTGTAGAGTTTGTAGGAGCTGCCAGGTCTTTGCGAAAAAAATCTTTAAACTGCCGTTTTGTTTTAGTTGGCGATAGCGATGACAGTAATCACTCCTCAATAGGTAAAGAGCAACTATTTTTATGGCAAGAGGAAGGCTGGATTGAATGGTGGGGGCACGAACAAGATATGTCAAAGGCACTTGCCAAAGCCGACATTGTTTGTCTACCTACCTATGGCGAAGGACTTCCAAAGTCATTACTTGAAGCAGCTTCCTCTGGAATAGCGATTGTTGCTACTGATGTTCCGGGGTGCAGAGAGATTGTTGAGCATGGGGTAAATGGTTTTCTGGTGCCAGCTAAGGATTCAGAAAGTTTATCTTTAGCATTAGAGCAACTGATAAGTGATACAGAATTACAGCAATCAATGGGTCAAAAGAGCAGAGAGAAAATTATGGCTTCAATGTCATCTGATATTGTCATAAATAAAACTGTAGACTTATATTCAGAGTGTTTCCCCAAAAAATTTAAATCAGAAAAGAATAGTAATCTTAAACTCTGACAATAAGATGGTTGTGAATACTTATGAAATTTAATTTTCTTTATATGAGAGGTAGAGTAGCATTATCTCGACTTCTATTAGGCTTGAATATATTGCCTGGAGATAAAGTTGCTATACAGGCTTTCACCTGTGTGGCCGTTCCAGAAGCTTTAAAGTCTATCGGCGCTATACCTGTGTATGTAGATGTCGAAAAGAATTCAGTCAATATGTCACACAAGCAACTTATTAATATATTA
>MDSV01185437.1_pt1 | contig 49939 bp, 30 predicted proteins | sample 810851 | NCBI WGS metagenome assembly MDSV01 (sample SAMN05326640, study PRJNA326480) | marine metagenome | isolation source: seawater | place: Atlantic Ocean: North East | collected 2012
GCAGCGCGTCCTCGACGCGCGCGTCCAGCGCGACGCACGCCGCGGAGACGGAGGCGGCGAGCTCGGCGGCGGCGTCGTTCCGCGCGGCGACGTCATTCGCGCGTCGCGATTCCGCCTCAGCGTCGAGTTGCACGTTCGCGAGGCAGGCGCGCGTCTGCCGCTCGGCGCACGCGGCGAGGTCGCGCTCGGCGCGCGCGGCGTGCGCGGCGAGGAGAGACGCGGCGTCCGCGACGACGGTCGCGTCCGTGGGCCGGCCGGCGGGGGGGAGGAAGAGGTCGACCAACGCCTCGGAGGCGGAGAGCGACGAGCACCACAGCAGGGAGACTGAAAACAGCGCGAGCGCGATGCGCGCGTCGCCGCGCGCGCGGGCCGCCCCAGCGCGCTCGGGGGGAGTGTCCACGAGGCCGTCCCGCGCACGGGTCACTCGTGGCGTATGTGGAGACGCGACGCCATGGGACTTGGGACTTGGGCCGGCCCGGTCGCCCCCACTCCAGGTCGTCACCATTTGTGGCACCCGAGCGAGGAGGACACGAAGCGGCGCATTCTTGGAAAAACGCTTGGAGCGCCATGGCGCTCCAAGCCTCAGCGGGAGAGCCGACGAGGCACGAGGGTTTTTTCTTTTCCAACTTCCTCGATCTCCGTTCCCGGATCGCGCGTCCTCTCGGCGGTGCCACCACAACGAAACGCGCGCTCCCGGGACGGTGCGTCTAGCACAAAGTCTCCTCGGACCCGCGACCTACTCGCGCGGCGTTCGCCCCCCGCGCGACAGACCGGACCGCACGCACTTCGCGGGAAGCGCGGGGAAGACCGATCCCGAAGAAAGAGGCGCGCGCGTGAGCCCCGCTCCGCACGGAATCCGTCGCGATGGCGCCCAAGCTCTCGCTCGCAGAGCAGAAGAAGAAGCTCAAGGAGAAGGAGCAGCGTGCGAAGGACAATGAGAAGCGAGAAAAGGAGAAGGAGCGCGGCGAGCGCAAGGCGCAGGAGCAGAAAGACAAGATGTTCGGGTTGAAGAACAAAGCCAGCGGGAAAGCCGCGCAGGAGGCGTTGACGGATGCGGAGCGCGCGCTTAAGTGCATTCCCGGCGAGCAGCAGAAAGCCGAGGCGAAGGCTCGCGAGAACGCGAAGCGGAAAGAGGCTGAGCTCAAGGCGCAGAAGGAGTTCGACGACGAGATCCGGCGGTCCATCCGGCAGCCCAAGGTGCCGGAGGGGGTCGACCCGAAGACCGTGCTGTGCGAGTATTTCAAAATGAAGGTGTGCCTAGACGGCCCCAACTGCAAATACTCGCACGATTTCGTGGGCAAAGCCGAGGTGTCGTCGCAGCTCAAGGATGTCACCGCGAACACGGGCGCGGTCACCAAGAGCGGCGCCAAGAGCAAGGCGCAGCTGGACAAAGAAGCTGCCGACGCCGCGCGCGCCGAGGCGAAGGAAGCGCGACGAGCCGAAAAACTCGCGGAGGACTTGCGCCGCGCCGCCATCGCGAACGACCCATACTACGTCGACGACGACGACGTGGACCTGGACGAGCTCGTGTCGCTGGTCATCAGGCCAGAACCGGTGGAGGCGTAGTGAGGGCGTTTCAGGGAGAGAAAGACCCCGAAAGAAAGAAGAGGGAATGGGTTGTAAACGCGAATGACGCGCGCCTCGAAACGAAAATCTTTTTTGCAGTCGTCGAGACGTCGAAGCGGTGGACGGTTTCTCATAAATAAATAACCTGGGTGGTCACCCGATCGATACCAGGCGTTTTCGGGTCGGCCGCATTTCTGGGTTCACAGACGGACAACGGAAAGTACGGCGCGAATGTTAATATTCCTTTTTGTTGTTTTTGTTGCGAAAACCGTTGCCTCTCGCGCGCACTTCCTCGGGCCCCTGGAACTCGCCCGAGACACCATGGAGTCCTTAGCGAGCTACGGATGGATCGTGATATGCTCGGGGTTCCTTGCGTTCTTCACCGCGTTCGGCATAGGTGCGCCTTCCCTTCCGCGGCGGCTACCGGCTGAAGGAAATATCATTTCAACGAAAAGATCGCGCCTCGACGCGTCGCGTCCCCCGAAGGTGTCCGAACGCCTCGTCCGCCCCGGCCTCTCTCTCTCGAACGCCACGACCCGCCCCCGTTCCCCCGCTCACGCCCTTCGTTCCTCCTCCTCCGTCCTTTCAGGCGCGAACGACGTGTCGAACGCGTTCGCCACGTCCGTCGGGTCGGGCGCGCTCACGCTCCGCGACGCGGTGGCCATCGCGGCGGTTTGCGAGTTCAGCGGCGCGGTGCTGATGGGCGGTGCGGTGACGGAGACCGTCCGCAAGGGCATCGCCGACGTCACCGCGTACGACCGGGAGCCGGAAGTTCTGATGTACGGCATGATGTGCGTCTTGCTCGCCGTCGGGCTGTGGCTCGTCGTGGCCACCAAGCTGGGCTTTCCGGTATCCACCACGCACAGCACCGTGGGCGCCGTCGCGGGCATGTCCATGGTGGCCAGGGGCGCGTCCTCCGTGTACTGGGGGGGCGAGACCACGCGAACCTTCCCGTGGCTCACGGGGATGGCGAAAATCATCCTCTCGTGGGTGTTTTCGCCCATCCTGAGCGCCGCCGCCGCGGCGGGCCTGTTCGTCGCGCTCCGCGTCCTCGTGCTGCGCCGCGCGGACCCGGCGCGCGCCGCGCTGGCGGCGCTCCCGGCGATCGTGGGCCTCACCGCCGCCCTGAACGCGTTCCTGATGCTGAGCAAGGGCACAGCGACGCGGGGCGGGACGGGCGAGTGGCCCGCGGGGATGACTGCGGGCGTGTGCTTCGGCGTGGGCGCGGCTGCGCTCGCGGTGGCAGCGGCGCTCGTGCCGGTGTTGCGCCGTCGCGCAGAGAAGTTTGAGCAGACGGCGAAGGCGAGGGCGGCGGGAGAGGGGGGCGCGTCGGCGCGCGTCTCGCTGGACGACGCGCGAATCTCGCTGGACGACGCGCCAACGCGCGGCGACGCCGTGCGCGTATCCATAGACACGGAGATGCACGTTCGGGTGGAGATGAGAGACGTCTCGCCGCGAAAAAACGCGCTTTTTTCGACGGAGGAGGAGAGGCTCGCGGCGGCGGAGGCTGAGCGGCGCGAGTTCGGGTGCCATTACGGGCTGCGCGAGTGGGCGCTGGCGCGCATGACCCCTTCGTACGACGCGACCACGGAGAAGGTGGTGGCGGGCGACTCGAGCGCGGTGCGCGACGTGCACGCCAACGCCGAGCGCTTCGACGCCGAGGCGGAGATGATGCTGACATACCTGCAGGTGTTCACGGCGTGCGTGGACTCGTTCGCGCACGGCGCAAACGACGTGGCGAACGCGTGCGGGCCGTTCGCGGCCATCTGGGGCATCTATCAGACCGCGGAGACGAGTCACGAAGTGCGCGCGCCGCTGTGGACGCTGGTCATCGGCGGCTGCGGGCTCGTCATCGGCCTCGCGACGCTCGGCGTGAACATCATCAGGCAGATCGGCATGCGCCTCGCCAAGATCACCCCGAGCCGAGGGCTGTGCATCGAGCTCGGCGCCGCGATCGTCGTGCTCGTAGGCACCAAGTTCGGCATCCCCCTCAGCACCACGCACTGCCAGGTGGGGGCCACCACCGGCGTGGCGCTGCTCGAGGGGAGCGGCGGCGTCAACTGGCGGTTGCTCTCGCGCGTCATCTTCGGGTGGGCCATCACCCTCGCCGTCGCCGCGCTCACCGCCGCCGCGTTCACCGCGCAGGGCTTGTACGCGCCGCACATCGAGAGGCACGCGGCCGGGGACTTGTGACACGCGCCGGCGTCCGATGGCGTAGCCGCGCGCGCGGTCTTCCCGGCGTCACGCATTAGTCTAGCTCGTAGCCTTTGAGTAGAACAGAGGCGTCAACGCGCGAGCGAAGAAACGAACCCTTCGAGCGAACCTTACGAAAAGAATCAACTGATTGAGATGAGACGCCGCAGTCGCCGACTCATCTGGTGGAAGACGGCACGCGCGCGTCCGAGAAAATTACGACACCGGTCAACGGCCGCGTCGGAGGCGCACAGCGAGGAGCGCGGTGGAGGCGTCGAAACGAAGCGCGGAGGAGTCCGGCGTTCGTTCAGCGGCAGCGGCGCGTCACCGGCGCGCGCGCGTCTCACGCGCGGCGCCTCGGGAGCTCGAGGCGGAGCCGAGTGTCCAGATCTGGAGTGAGGTTGTGTTTCGCTAGACACGCGCGACTGCTGGGATTCCATCCTCGGCGAGCGGCATGGATCGCTCGGGGACCCCCAAGTGGGGCTTGAATCGCGAGCCCTCCGGAGAGTTCATGCCCACGCTGGACTTCGCCGGGGCGGACCGGAGGTCGTCCAGCGTGCGCGGCGGCGGCGAGACGCAGCATCGCCTGTCCGAGCGGCGAGGCGCGGCGATATCCTCGCTCGAGATCCCCTCGCCGATCGGCAGCGCGGGCGGGTCGGACGGGTTTCCCGAGCGCAGGTCGCCCGGCTCGCGGTCCCCCGCGGGGACGCGGTTCTCGCCGCACCACAGGGACGCTGGCGACGTGTCCGGGAAGTCGGGCGCGCGCCGCGCGCCCGCGGGCGGCTCGGGCCGTGGGGGCTTGGGCAAGAAGGGCAAGTGGCGCGCGCGCATCAAGTTGGGCGCGCGCTTCGCCGTCGCGTTCGCGCTTCTGTATTACTTCGGTCGCACGACGTACCAGCTGACGTTCTTCGCCAAGGCGGGCCTGAACCGGTACGTGTACCACCCTCTGTATCGGCACAGGCCCATCCCGTGCGGCGTGGACACGCCGCCCACGGACCCGTTCCTCGCGCCCTTGGCGCGGCGCGGCGCGAGCCCGAAGGACGTCGACGACGGCGTCCTTCCGCCCCGGGGCCGGGCGTTGGCGGGGTCTCGGTCTCCTTCTCGCGGCGACGGTCTGCGCGAGGTGGCCGGCGAGACAGACGCCGCGGAGGCGATCGCGGAGACGCGGCGCGCGCGCGGGCGGAGGGCCGGGCCGGGGGGTGGCGAAACGCGAAACGAAAAAACGTTTCGCGTCGACGGAGAGGGACTCGCTCGGCCGACCGAAGACGAAGCGAGCGACGACGCGCGCCCGCGGTCCGTCGTTTCCGGCGCGACGAGCCTTTCACGCTCGCGGAACGACGAGCGCCTCACCGGGTCTGAGTCGTCCGATTCGTCCTCGTTCGGGACGTCCGACGCCTCGTTCGGCGCTGCGGTGGACTGGGACGCGGCGGCGACGGCGGACGGCGAAACCGGTGGCGCGGAGTCGAAGACGGCGCCCGGCGCGGCGCGCCGGTTCGCGATTCTGACGCTGTGCGACGCCAACGCGGGGTACATCTGCGCGGCGAGCGCGGCGAACAAGCGGCGGTACGCGGATCTGCACGGCTACGACCTGATCGTGAGCCGCACGGCGGCGGATCCGAGCCGCCCCGCGGCGTGGAGCAAGATCCTGGAGGTGCGCAAGCACCTGCCGCGCTACGACTGGCTCATGTTCATCGACGTCGACGCGCTCATCATGAACCCGGCGGTGCGGCTGGAGGACATCGCCGACGACTCGGTGGACCAGGTACTCGCGGCGGATCACAACGGCGTGAACTCGGGGGTGTGGTTAGTCAGGAACACGCCGTGGTCGTTCACCTTCCTGGACGAGCTCTGGGCGCAGGACGATCTCGTCAAAGGTCCGTACCTGTTCCACTACGAGCAGCGCGCGTTCCACCGGCTGTTTCACACCGACCCGTGGTCGAAGCAGCCGTCCACGCGCGGCGCGGCGCCGTACGCCGGCGCGGCGGAGGTGCGCGCGCACAGCAAGATCGTCAACCAGTGCGTGTTCAACTCGCTGCTGCCCTGGTACGTCTCCGGCGACTTCGTCGTGCACTTCGCCGGCCTCAAAGGGGTATGGGAGTGTTTCATCTTCTTCAGCTACTTCGACGCGTCGCAGGAGATGCCCGGGATGCGCGTGAGCGACGAGCAGTGGGCGAGGGAGCTGGGGGGGCAGGGGCGGGGGAGGGCGAGCCAGACGTGGCAGTGCATGCAGTTCAAGACGCTGTTCCGATAGATAGACAAGCAAGGCGCGCGGTTCTCGATTCTTTGTCGTCGTCGTCGTGACGCGCTGAGTATACTACGACTGCGACGAAAAAGGCGACGCGCGCGAAGCGGACACGCGCGCCCCTCAGTCACCGTTCCGTCCCGAACAGCGCCGCCATGCGCGGGTCGGCGCGCATCTTCTTCTCGAGCGCCTCGAGAGCCGCCGCCGCGTGCGCGTCGTGCCTGCTCCGGCGCCGGTCCAGGATCTTCACAAGGAACGCCGTGTCCTCGTTCGCCTTGTGGTACGCTTCCACCTCCTTCTTCGTAAGCAGGTCCGCGTCGCGCGCGTACACGGAGCGGCGCTTCGCCGCCGCCGCCTTCTCCTCGCCCTCGCGGCGGTCGACGATGGCCCTCCGCGCGTCCAGCTGCGCGCGCGTCGCCGCCAGGCACTTCTCGCGCGTCGCCGCGGCCTCTTCGGCGCTCATGGTCTCGCCCGCCAGCAGAGGGGGCATGTACGGCGAGAGGTAGTCCAGGGTCTTTCTCACCTCCACCTCCTCTTCGTCGTCGTCCTCCCGCTTCACGCGCATCGCGTCGTAGTACGGCGCGAGCAGCTCGACGTTCGCCTCCTCCTTGGCGCGGTTCTTGACGAAGTCGTCGCGCTCCGCCTCGGCGTCGCGCAGGTCCGCCACGCACGCCTTCTCGGCGAGGCGCTGTGCGTGCATTTCCTCCGCCACCTCCACGTCCGTGAGCGGGGGCGCGGTCGGGTCCACCCGCGTCAGGATCGGGGGCGAGCCGTCCTTGAAGAAGGTGCGCGCGTTCGCCGTCACGCGGCCGAGCCCGCGGTGGTACTCGACGCGGATGACGCCATTCTTCAAGTCGAAGACGCGCTTCTCGACGCGGTCGTGCGCCGGCGCCACCTCCGGGCCGTCCGGGTCGTCCGCCAGCCGCGCCCGCCGCAGCGCCTCGACGTCTGGCAGCTCGAACCGCGTCGAGATCTTGGCGATCACGGGGGGAGGGGGCTCCACCTTCTTCTTCTTCACGCGGCGCTTCCCGGCCGCCGCCTCCGCCGCCGCAAGAGCCTGCGCGTGCGCCTCCGCCTCCGCCGCGCGCAGCGCCGTCTCCTCCTCGTCGTACGTCACCGCGCGGTACACGAGGCAGTCGTCGCGGCCCGCGAAGGTCTCGGTCATCTTCCGGCCGAATTCCTCGTGCCTCACGCGCAGCCCGTCTTGGCGGCCGCCCGGGTAGAACTCGGTGCGGCGGTCGCGGTCCGGCGCGAGCGTCGTCTCCCGCGCGCCGAACGCGGCGCCCGGCTCGAACCGCTCGACGCGCGCGGCGCCGTCGGGGCCGTGAAACGACAAGCGCTCGCGCAGACGGTCCTTCCGCCGCGCGAACGTCTGGCGCTCCTCGAGGAGCGTCACGCATGCCTCGTCCTCGAAGACGCACAGGCGCTCGACCATGCCGTCCCAGCGCATGCACGGCCCGAACACCGCGAACATCTCGTGCACGCACTTCTTGTACTTGACCGTCTTATGCCCGCGCGGGCACCTCGTGTCAAACGCCTCCTGCGAGATCTTCAGCTTGGGCACCCAGGACGGGGGGCGCTCCACCGCGACGCGATAGGGGTCATGGTCCAGGTACTCGTTCTCGGGCTCGGGTGGGGGTTCCGGAGCCGTCGAGGGCTCGTCGTCAGCCTCGACGGGAACCTCCGCGGAAGTCGTCTCGTCCGCCGACGCGGAGAGGCTCGCGCTCGACGCCGCCTCGGCGTCGGATCGAGAATCCTCCTCGGGCTCGGCGTCCGTCTCCGCGGCGGCGTCCTCGTCGCTCCGCGCCTCCGGCTCCGCGGGGACCTCTTCCTCCTCCTCCTCCTCCTCGACGTCCACCTCGTCCTCAGCCTCTTCGGTGACGGGAATCTCGATCTTCTCCACCTCCAGGCACGCCTCCCACTTGGCCGGGTCGTCCAGGTCGAAGTCGATCCCGCGCGCGGACTCGCCGGGCGCGCCCAGCCACGTGCCGCTCTGCGCGTTGACCCAGTAGTTGACGTGGTTCCACACGCACTCCAGGCCCTGGTACGGGGACGCGTCCACTGGGTACCGCCGCGCGGTCGTGGGCTCGATGAACACCGTCTCGTCCACCTCGCGCTTGCCCGCGCGAACCAACACCCAGGCGTGCACGCGCTTGCCCTCGTACTTTTTGTCCAGCCGCGCCTCCTCCGCCGCCGGGTCCGCCTCCGCTTCGGGCGCCGCCGCGCCGAGGTCGAGCGTCTCCGCCGCCGTCTCCGCGGTCGCGTCCGCGGTCTCCTCGGGCCCGGGCTCGGGCACGGCGGAAGGATCCTCCGCGGCTTCGGCCTCGGTCTCACCGCTCGCCTCGCCGTCCGCCGCGGCGGCCTCGTCGCCGTCGCCGGCGGGCGCCGCCGCGTCGCCCTCGCCCTCGGCGGCGGCGCTCTCGCCGGCGTCCCCTCCCTCAGCCGCCTCCGCGAGCTTCTCCCTTCCCGGGCTCCCCGGCTGGGACGCGGCGGCCGACGCGGCGGCCGGCGCGGCGGCCGCGGATGCCCTCTCCATGGCGTCTGCCGCGGCGGCTTCCGCCTCGGCTCGCTTCCGGCGCTCCTCCTTCTCGAACCGCTTGCGCGCCTTCGTCGCTTCCTTCGCGGCGCGCGCCTCTTCGCGCGCCGTCGCGGCATCCTCGAGCTCGAGCTTCGAGGTCAAGTCGATGAGCCGCTTCACCTTGTACTTGCTCTGCTTCGCCTCCGGCGCGGGCGCGTTCGCGCGCGCCTCCGCCTCGCGCGCGCGCCGCGCCGCCTCGCGCTCCAGCACGGGGCACTCCTGCTCGGTCTGGTCGTTGGTCGTGACGCGCTTCGGCGCGTACCCGACGCACACGTACGCGTCGTAGCCGACGCCCGCGAGCAGCGAGCACAACGCGACGGCTAGGTCGAAGCAGTCGCCGGCTTGCCACTCCATTACCGTGTACGGCGACGGGACGGCGCTCGGGAACAGCAGAGGGGACTCGAGCTGCTCGTACTCCAGGTAGTTCGCCACGAACTCGCAGCACGGGCGCAGGTCGTACAGGGACGTGTGCTCCAGCTTCGACGGGCGCACCGTCGTGCACACGAACTTGCGTACGCCGCACTCGTTCGGGGGGTCGAGGAGCAGCGGGCGCCGGTCGGGGTAAAACTCCGCAAACTTCGCGCGGAACTCGTCCACGTAGGCGAGCATCTTTTCTTCCGAGCGCGTGTTCGTCATCAGTCCGGCTCGCACGCGGGGGGGGTACTCCTTCCCCTTGGACGTCGTCGTGTGCTCGACGCGCAGCTTTTTGCCGTTCACGGGGATCAGGTCCTCCGGCCGCAGCTCGCGCTCGTCCAGGTCCAGCACGTCGCCAACCTTGTACACGTCCCAGTACATCTCCTCGGGCGTGCTCACCGCGCCGGCGCCCACTTTGGCGTCCGCGGAGCCCACCTGCAGCGTGTGCAACGTGCCGTCCGGAGAAATCACCCCGACGCGGCTCTCGTTCAGGGAAAGCTCGGATTCCATCTCCGTCCACGCGCCGTCCGTCTTGTCCAGCCCGACGCCGCGTTTTGAAACGTTTTCGGTGAAATCCAGCCGGTACACCTTCGAGCACTGCCCGCCGAGCTCGTCGAACCCGCCGTACGTCCAGAGCTTCCCGTCCACGAACGCGAGCTCGTGGCCGTAGCACGGCATGGGGCGGCGGCCGGAAACCGCGAGCTCCTCCCACGCGGGGTTCGCGCGGTCGGAGAGATCCAGCGCGTACAAGTCGTCGCGCACGAAGTTGTCGCGTCCGGCGTGCAGGTACACGACGCCGTCGCTCGCGCACAGGGCGACGTCCTGCCTGGGCGTGGGGATCGCGCCCGAGCACACCGGCGTGCTCCACGCGCAGTCCTTCGTGCTCATGTCTAGAACGTACACGTCGTTGAATCGCGCGCCCTGGCCCTTGCCGCCGAACAGCACTGCGGTGTTCTCGTCGAGCGCCACCATCTTCGCGCCCTCGCGCGCGTCCGGCCGGCGGCCGTCCGGCGACAGAGGCGTCCATCGGTCCTCGTCCAGGTAGTACGCGTACAGGTCGTCCAGGCGTTTTTTTTCCTTGGACTTGCCCCCGAAGATCAAAAGCCGACGTCTGATCGCGTCGAACACGGCGGCGTGGCCGTCGCGCTCGCGCGGCGCGCCCGCGCCGTACGCGCTCGTCTTGCGCCACACCACGCGGTCGAGGTTCGTGACGAACAAGTCGTTTCCCTTGCGCTTGTCGTGGTACGCCAGCGCGCCGCCGAAGATGAACAGGTGGTTCGCGCCGTGCGTCAGCGTATGTCCCGTTCTTAAGTACGGACGGTCGTCCATGGGGTCCCCCGGCCCGCCGTTGCCCTCGTTGTTTCCCTTCGCCTCGATCTTCGTGCGGTACTCGAGGTACTTCCCGACGGCGGTGGCCACCGGCTTGAGGCGCTCGATCTCCTCCTGAATCAGACGCTGCTCCTCATCCCTCAGAAACTTCAGAAGGCCGCTCAGCGAGCCGAGCGCCTTCGTTCGCCCGGGCTCGCGCAGCTCGTTGTACCGGACGTCGAAGTCCTTGAGGTTCGTGAGGTGGCCCATGGACGGCGGCAGCTCCTCGATGCGGTTGTTGTTCACCTCGATGCGCGTCAAACCTTTGAGCCCGCCGAACGTCTCGGGCAGCGCCACGAGCTGGTTGTTGGACAGGTCCAGCACGGACAGGTTCTCCATCTCGCCCATCTCCTCGGGTAAATTCACGATAGAGTTGTTCTCCAGGTTGAGATACGACAGCTTGTCGTGCCTCGCAATTGCGGGCGACACCGTCTGCACGCGGTTGCCGGACAGGTCCAGGTCCCGCAGGAAACGAGAGGACAGGTCCCCGACAACATCGTCGACGTCGCGAAGCAAGCACCCGCCCATGTTCAGGCTCGTCAAACGCTTGAGCTTCGTCAGCACCGGCGGGATACTCTCGAACTTGTTGTACGTCAGCTTGACGTTCCGCAGGTTCTTGAGCTCCGCGAGCTCGTCGGGGAGCTCCGCGAGGTCGTTCGACCGCAGATCGAGCTCGACCAGATTGGGAATCTTCTCCTTAATCTCCAGCACGCGCGCCGCGTCGAAGGTGGGGAGGTCCATGTACGACACGTTCAGCTTCCCATCGCGCGCCGCACCCTCCAGTCGTTTCGCCCAAGTTTCGTCATCGAGCTTGCCCGTCATCTTGTCTTACGACGGGCGCGACCGAGAGTCAGCGCTTCGCCTATTTTAGGCCCGAACGGAATGCAAACGCGGGGCCAAAGAACACCGCCCACGCCGCCTGCCCACCGCCGCCCCCCGTGCCACTCTCCGAGCTCGTCGACCTTCTCGACGAGTCGGCGGCCCCGAGTGCCGGTGCGTCACGTGTCGTGCGCCCAAGCGCGTGACGAGCCCGCACGTGTCGCCCGTTGCTTCGCTGGGAGCGAAAACCGGGCAATCGAACCCGTACAAGTACGTAGGTTATGGGCGTTTTTTCAGTCCGACGCCCCGCCCGAGCGCGAGGAAATTTTTTCCTCGCTTCGTCGGATCGGAAGCGTGAAAACCGCCGGGCGAACGAGCCCGTAGTCCCTTTCGAGACGCGCCGGCGCACGTAGCGACCGGAAAGATGCCGTCTTCTACGTTCTACCGTAGCTGTACGTACACGCCCCCGTCGCCCTCTCGGCCGCGACCGTCGCGCCGAGCCCCACACGCGCATCCGGACTTTCATCGGTCGCGGCGTCCTTAGGGTTTTTTGTCGCATCACGCTTTTTCCCGACGCACGACTGACCCCGGCCTCCCCGCCTCCGCCATCCCACAGACTCCAAGACCTTCAAGAAGCCTCGTCGTCCGTTCGAGAAGGAGCGTCTCGACAATGAGCTGAAGACTGTCGGCGAGTTCGGTCTCCGCAACAAGCGCGAGCTCTGGCGCGTGCAGTTCGCGCTCAACAAGTTGCGCAACGCTGCCCGTGTGCTGCTCACCCTCGACGAGAAGGACCCCAAGCGCATCTTCGAAGGCGAGGCCATCATGCGCCGCATGTACCGCTACGGTCTTCTGGTACGTCGCGACTTCTCGTTACTTGGCTCGAATTGAAACGCGGCGGGGACTCGCGCCTCGCTCGCGTCGCGCGGCGTGGGCGACGACGCGCGCGGAAACACGCAGTTGCGGCTTTGTCTAGGGTCCACGCGGACGAGAAACGAACCGCATTCGATCCTGTTTGTCCGCAACGATCGCCTCGCTGACGACCAACCTCCGTTCCCCGCGCGTCCTTTCACAGGATGAAACCCAGGACAAGCTCGATTACGTTCTCGCGCTCAACGCCGAGACCTTCCTCGAGCGCCGCCTGCAGACCCTGGTGTTCAAGCTCGGCCTCGCGAAGTCCGTGCACCACGCGCGCGTGCTCATCCGCCAGCGCCACATTCGCGTCGGCAAGCAGATTGTGAACGTGCCGTCGTTCCTCGTGCGCACCGACTCGCAAAAGCACATCGACTTCGCGCTCAACTCGCCCCTCGGCGGTGGTCGCCCGGGTCGCGTCAAGCGCAAGAGGCAGGCGGCGGCGGCCGCGGGTGGGGGTGACGACGCGGAGGAGGAGGATGAATAAGCTCAGCCGCGTTTTTTGTGAGTGAAGGTTCGGGGCGCGACGAGGCGCGACGCGGATCGACGCGCGCCGTCGACGCCGAACGCGCGTCTTCATAAGACGCCGCGCGACGCAAAGGTTCGCGTGGTTGGTGACTGAAATACACAGGAATTCTGCACCTCAAGACACGCCGTCGTCGTCTCTCGTCGCGTCGTCGCGTCGCGCCGAAACGCAGCCGGCGCGCGTTTTTCGTTCTCCTCCGCTCCGGTCACCGCGCTTCGCCGGAGAAGCGCTTCCAGAGCTCGTCCCTCTCGCCCACGCGCATGGTCAGCCCGCACTTCGCGTAGTGCTCGCCGTCGCGCTCGAGGTTCTCGATGATGTCGTCCAGCAAATGCGCGCGCTCCGTGCTCACGCCGAAGTCCACGGCGACGTGCGTGAAGTGCGCGTGGAAGTGGTAAAACTGCGGCGGGTAGTGCACGAAACAGCGCAGGGACTCCGTCGGCACGCCGTACGTCTCGGCGGCGATCTCGCGGCCTTTCCGCAGCATCGCGCGCAGCATCGGCAGGTGCTCGCCGCGCAAGTCACGCAAGCTGCGCACGTCGCGCCGATGACACAGACCCAGGCAATACAGCTCGTTCGCGTACGCCGCGTTGGCGCGAGCGGCGTTCGATCCGGGCGCGGAGGTTCGCGCCGCCGCTTTGTCCTCGGCGTTGGCCGCCGCGACGGCGTCTCGCCACCCCGCGCGCGTCGTGTCCGGGTGCGTGGTCCACTTCGGGTCGACGTTGATGAGGAACCCGTGGTTCGGGTCCGGGTCATCGTGCAGCAGGCGCTCGACCTCCTTCTCTTTGTTCAGGATCTTGTACACCCACCCGATGGCGCCCTCGGGGATGGAGCGCATGTACGGCACGTGCTTCGCCGCGTACGACGCCGCCGTCTCCCGCACGACTTTGGGCGCCTGCGCGGTGTTCCTCGAGACGTGCTTGCTGAGGAGCTTCGCGCGCGCCTCCTCCGTCTCCGCCGCGAGGCAGCCGGGGTAGAGCACGTCAACGGAAACGGACTTCATGACCGCGGGATCCACGACGCCGTGGTAGTACCCGTACTCCATGCCGCTGTACGGCGCGCGCTCGGACAGGCGCACCGCCGCGGCGAGCGCGTCGGGGTCGTCCAGCGGGATGGGCGGCCGCGAGAGTTTCACCACCGCGGGGGTGGCGCACCCGGGGAAGGTCCCGAGGAGCGCCACGACGCCCGATTCCTTCCCGTCGTTCAACACGGACTCCACGTGAAAGCCCTCCAGGCTCTCGAGCCGGTCGGGCAGCGTCTCGTGCGCGGCCATCTTGAAGCGCCGTTTGTGACGAGGGAAAAGGCCAAGAGAATCGGCTGCCGGAGAACTAACACTTGAGTGCTGAACGAAGGCGGAAAACGCGCGTCTCGCATTACAAGTCGAAGCGTTTACTGCTTCTGAGCCGCGCGCTCAGCCTCGAGCGCCTCGACCGCGGCGATATCCTCGGGAGAGAGGTTGTCGAGATCGATGATTTCGTCCGCCACCAGCTCCTCGGCCTTGCCCTTGTACACCGCCGCGTCGTACTTGTCGGGGAAGGCGATTTTCGCGATGGTGCCAAACACGAAGATGGACCCCACGATGGCACCCCACGCGGGAAGGATGAACGACGCGATGCTGACGAACGCCTCGTCGAACGAGGTGGTATCGACGACCGCATCGATGCCACCGACGGCAAGGTCCGAGACCGCCTGCTGCGCGGCGGTCGCGACCTCCACGCCCGCGGACGCGCGCGCGGCCACGGCGCGGGAGCGGAGAGTCGCGGGACGCGCAGCGGGAAGCGCGTTGCCACCGCCGACGGGGCCCTTGTCGCGGGTCACGCGCTTGGTGACGGGCGCGCGAAGCATTGCAGTCACGGGAACGGACATCATGGCGGCCATCGTGCCGTCTCGGAGGGGAGGGTGACGTGTGGGTCGTGCGCAGGTCTCTGCGCACGTGCGGATCCGTCGGGCGATAAAACAACAGTATCAGCGAATGATCTCGCCACCGTGGCAAAGATCTCGTCGAAGTTTCGATACCAGCAGGCTGTCAGGCGTCTCTGAAGGTTTCGATACCATCAGGCGTCAGCAGAAAAGAGAAAAGTTACCTCGTCGTCGGCGCATTCCGTCCGCGGCGAACCCCGACGAGCCTCCAGAGTCTCGACACGATGTTCGGGAGCGACGACGACGATGTCGGTGCCTTGTGAGTGCGCGCGCTTCTCGATACGCCCGCGACGGACCGAACCCTCCCGGGTCGCTGCTTTTCCACCGCCGTCGCGTGGATTGCGCGCCGGCCGCGGAAACTCATCCGAGATCTCCCTGCGCGCGCCCCGCTGACCCGCCCCCTCCCCCCCTCCCCGAAACGCAGCCCGCTGCACGACGCCGCGGAGGTGGGCGACGTGGAGCTGATTCTCAAGCTTCTGTCCAAGGAGAGCAACGACGGCGACTTCAACCCGGTACGTCTCGCGCCTCCCTCCCTCTCTTCCGATTCCGCGATCGTCGAACTCGGTCGGCCCGTCGAGGCGGACGAAAAGAAGCTGCGAAAAAACCCTCACCTCTGACGACCATCGACCCCCTCGTCGTCTCCTTTCTTCCACTCTCGGCCTTACCGACGCTCAGGAGGCGGGCTCGGACGACGACGACGACGACGTGGACGCGAACGAGCGCGACCGCGACGGGTACGCGCCTCTGCACGTCGCGCTCTCCAACGGCCAGACGGAGTGCGCGAAGGCTCTCGTCGAGCACGGCGCCGAGTGGTTCATCACGCTGGAGGGCTCGAACGCGCTGCACATCGCCGTGAGCACGGCGGCCATCCCGCACTTCGCCGAGCAGAGCCTGGCGGCGGTGTCGATGCTGCTGGAGGTGGCCGAAGCCGACGCGCTCGTCGCCGACGACTACGGGAAATCCGCGTTGCACCTCGCCGCCGGCGCCGGGCTGGTCCCGGTCGTCGAGCGCCTGCTGAGGGAGTACCCCGAGGCGGGCGCGAACGCGGGGGATCCCGATCCGGACGCGCCCGACCCGATCAACGCGAGGGATAAACACGGCTGGACCCCGCTGTTCCACGCGTGCCACGGCGGACACGGCGTGGCGGCGAAGGCGCTCATCGCGCGCGGCGCGAAGCCGGGGAAGCCGAACAAAGCCGGGCAGACCGCCCTGCACGCCGCCGTCGTCGGCCGCGATCGGGCGTGCGCGAGCGCGGCGATGGCCGCGGACGCCGGGTTGCTGAACGCGACGTGCCATCTCGGGAAGACCGCCCTGGACATGGCGGTGGCGCGCGGGGACCCGCAGATGGCGGCGTTGCTCCGCGGCGAAGACCCGTCCGCGACCGAAGCGGCGCCGCCCGCGCCGCCGCCGGTCATCATCGCCCCCGACGAGTGCTTCATGCACCACACGTGCCCCCCCATCTCGCGCGCGTCCCCGGACCCACCTCCTGAGAACGTCGACCGGCTGCAAACGCTGCTGCACCCGACGCGCGGCATCCTGCGCTCCGCCGAGTTTGAGAACGTGGACATCGTCTCTGAGGTGCGCCCGGCGACGATGGCGGACGTCCTGCGCGTGCACGAGTACCCCTACGTGCGCAAGATCCAGCGCATCTGTGAGCGCATCCCCGACTGGAACACCTCGCCGAAGGGCGCGCTCGGGACCATCGACGGGGACACGGAGGTGTGCCGCAACTCCTTCTCCGCGGCGCTGTGCGCCGCCGGCGCGGTGGTGGAGGCGGTGGACCGCGTCGTCGCCGGCTCGGCCGAGAAGGTGTTTTGCGCGGTGCGTCCGCCCGGCCACCACGCCGGCCCGAACGGCCCCGTGCCCGCGCCCGGCGACCCCGTCGGGACGGGCTCGCACGGCTTCTGTCTGCTGAACAACGTCGCGCTCGGCGCGGCGTACGCGCGCTGCGTGCACCGGCACTCGCTCCGCCGCGTCGCCATCGTCGACTTCGACGTGCACCACGGCAACGGCACGGAGGCGGTTGTGCAGAACACCACGCCGGCGGCGCCCAAGTTTTCATTCTCCACGCCGTACTGCGACGGCGCGATCGTCGTGCCCACGTACCGGCCTTGGCTGGACGAGACGGACCACGAGGAGGTGTTCTTCGCCTCCGTGCACGGCTACGGCAGGCGGCGCGAGGGCGTGCACTTCTACCCCGGCTCGGGTCCCACCGCCGACAACCGAAACCTCGACGGACGCGAGATGCTCTTCACGGAGGAGCCCCCCGCGTGGCCCGAGGAGGGCATCGTGGACGATCCGTTCTCCGTGGCGCAAACCAAGGACGACAGCACCGCGCAGGGGCCCCTGCCCTGGGTCGTCGACGTCGGCATGGAGGGGCTGGGCAAGCGCGCCGAACGCGGCGCGGCGTGGCGCCGCGTGTGGCGGGGGAAAACCCTGCCCGCGATCGCGGCGTTCAAGCCGGACTTGATTCTCATCTCCGCCGGGTTCGACGCGCACGCCAAGGACGAGATCCAGGGACCCGTGAACCTCGGCGTCAAGGAGGCGGACTACGAATGGCTCACCGAGGAGCTGTGCAAGATCGCGAACGCGCACAGCCAAGGGCGAGTGATTTCCGTCCTCGAGGGCGGGTACCGCATCCAGGGCGGCGTGGTGTCCGCGTTCGGGCGAAGCGTCGCCTCGCACCTGCGGGCGATGTTCCGCGAAAACAAGGAGACCTGGAGCGCGGAGGCGTGCCAGAAGGAGCTCGACCACGAGCTCAAGCAGCGGCGCCTGCAGAAGGAGGCGCAAGAAGCCGCGCGCGCGGCGGCGATGGAGGCGGCGCGCGCCAGGGAAGAGGCGGCGATTCTCGCCGCGCAGCAAGCGGCGACGGCGAACGGCGGCGATGAGGAAGCGGCGGCGGCGGCGGCGACTGCTGCCGTCGCCGCCGAGGGCGCGCCCAGCAAACGCAGGCGCAAGGAAGTGGACTACGGCGCCCTGAATGCGCAGCTCGAGGCGGAGAAGGCTGGCGTCGCGCCGGACGCCGCGGCCGGCGACGAGGGCGACGACGCTGAGGAGGACGACGAGATGGAGGGGGACGACGAGGACCTCGAGATGTTGGAAGACGACGAGGAAGAGGAGTGATCGATCCGACGTGTTAGTACCACGTACTGCGTCGACGTGCACGTAAACCACGTCGATCGAGTGTCCGCGTCACCCACGCGTCTTTCGATTTCGTCTCTTCTTGTCTCTCAACAGCTCTCCTTCTTCGACAAGGGCGTGTCCCACGAGCAGAAGAACAAGCTCTCGACTTCGCCGAGTGTCGCGCCGCGAGCCGCCGTGACCGCTGCCGTGTCCCGCAAAGCGCGCAAAGCGAGCCTCGGGATCTCCTTCTTGTGCATCCTCAGCTTCCTGTTCGCGGTGAGCTCGCGGAGTGTCTCGGGGAGTTTCAAGTCGGCGACGAGCCTCGCGGTGGCCAGGACGCACGCGTCGACGACGTCTTCGGTTCCGTCTCCGGCGCACCCGATTGCCTCTGCGACGTCGGTAAACAGCTCCCGCGTGGTTTCCGATCCGCCGCCGTAATACCGCAGCGCGTGCGGCAGCAAAACGGCGGCGCACTCGGACGCCGGCGCGGTGATGTACTCCGCACAAATCGCGTTGGCCATGCACGCGATCCATCCGAGCCCGGCGGAGTTGAACGCCAAGCCCGCGAGGTAATCCGCGTACGAAATCATCGTCCTCGCCGTCTCGTCGTCCGCGTCGAACACGGCGCGTCGCAGGTGCGCGGCGATGAGCCGCATGGCGTGTAACGCCGCGGCATCCGTGACTGGCGACGACGCGGGGGAAAGGTAGGCCTCGATCGCGTGCGCCAGCGCGAAAACGCCGCTCGCGGCGATGAGTCGCGGCGCGCCCTGCTTCTCGGCGGTCACGACGCACGCCACCGTCGGCGTCAGTTTGTGGTCGATCACGCTCATCTCGCACCGCTCGATCGGATCGACGATGACGGCGAGCCTGGAGAGCTCCGAAGATGACCCGCTCGTCGCGGTGGACGAAACAGCGTAGTGCGGGATGAGCGTGGAGGGCGACGCGGCGCACATGTCCACTCCGGAAAGGTCGCGCGCGCTCGTTTGCGTCTCGTTCCCGTACAAGCCGCGAACGAGTTTGGCGACGTCGTGGCACGACCCGCCGCCGACGCTGACGATGCACTCCGCGTTGATCTCCTCGCACATGACACGCGCCGCGTCGACGTGTTGCGTGGTCGGGTTCTGCTCGACCTCGTCGTACACTTCCACGCGCGCGCCCGCGTCCACCAGCGCTCGGGTGGTGGAAGGAATCACGCCGGCGGGGTCGTCGAGTCGGTCTCCGGTGATGAGCAAACACGTCTTATGCTTCGCGTCGCGCACGACGCCTTCGAGGCGACGGAGCGCGCCGACGCCGAGCAGGGAGAGAGAGGGGGCGAAGAACGTCGCCGCGGTCATGGGGTGATGCGGTCGCGCGGTGTGGGATATTCGCGCGTCGTTCGCCTCGTACGGCTCACCGAAGACGGAGTTCAGGCCAGGACAATAGCTTTCGTCGTGGTCGCCCGGAGGTTGCCTGGCCACTTGCCTGGCGGCTCGCGGAGGCTTCCGTCGGGATCGAGGGCGCCGAGCCACGACCGCGGCTCCGAGCGGGCAGGCGGCGAGAGCGGCACGCATGTATCACAGTGGAAGCGGGGACGCGCGAGGCGGCGTGCGGCGCGCAGTAGAGTGACTCCTTCTCGGACACAGAGAAGGTCTCTGACTAGAAAGAAAAACCGCCACGCACTTCTGATGAATGAAAAACTTCACGCACCGCGCTCATCGCCTTCGCCGTCCCCGCCGTCCTGCTCGTCCATCATCTCCGCGAGCGCCTCGCTGCCGTGCTCGCGCTCCATCGCGACGAATCGCTCGACAATCTCTGGCCGTTTCGCGCCGAACGGTTTCTTCGCTCCGCCCACGCCGACGGGCGTCTCCCGTCCAGCCTCGAGACCCGCGAGCTCGTCCGCGTCCAGGTCTGCGAAGTCGCTGAAGAATGCCCGCAGCTCCGCGGTATCCTCGATCGTCCTCGTCTCAGTGAGCCTGCGCGGATCATCGTACGCCCAGAGGTCGCCCCACTTGGACTTCCGCGCCGCCTTGTACCCGCCCTTGCCCACGCCGCCTTCCCACGCGTTGGATTTGGCGATGATCTGCCGGCTGAGTGCGCCCTCCGCGTCGCAGAGGTCGACGATGACGTGTCCGCTGCGTTTGATCGGCGGGCGAACCATCCGACCCCACTCGTGCGCGCTCGCCAGCGCCACGGCGTCCGCCAGAGGGTTTTCGGGCACGGCGTCTTCGTCCTCCTCTGTCTCGTTGTCGTCTCCGTCAGCCTCGATCGCGTCGGACGACGACGCGTCTTCTCCCGACATGGCCGCGACGACGTCGTCCACGTCTCTCGAAAACCCCATTCGCTTTTCAATCGCGCGGCGCTCGGCGATTTCTTCCGCGCTCATACTCACCTCTTCGTCCTCCTCTTCCTCCGGCGGGAGGACGTCGAACCACTCCCCCGAGGCCACCTTCTCCGCTCGCGCGACGTCCTCCTGCCTCGCGCGCGCGCGACTCAAACGCCGGAGGATGACATACGAAAAACGCTCGTCCTGGTGTTGCGCGCCTCGCCCGCGAGGTAACATCTGGCGGTGCATCTCCGAGCGCCGCACGCGCTGGCTGAAGTGGCACCACGTGGGGAGGCCGTCCATGGGGCACGCGCGGTCGTGCTGGCACGGCGCGACGACGTGCGCGTCGACGGCGTCGAGGTCGAGGTCCCCCGAACCCTTCTCTGAGCCCTTCTCTACACCCGAAACCCGCCGCGCCGCCGCGTCGCGCTCCGAGTCAAGCACGCGTTGCCGCGCGCGGCGGATCAGCCTCGAGCCGTTGGGCGTCCCCGGCTCCACCAGCACGAGCGCGCCGCCGGGCGCGACGCGCGACCACAGCTGCGCGACCGTCTCGTCCGCGCGCCGTCTGCTTTCGCGCACGTCGCGCGGTGTGCGGGCGGTGACGGCGGCTCGCGCGCGTCCCGCCGCGAGGTCCGTTCCGTCGGTGCCTCCGGAAGCGTCGAGCTCGCCGAGGGCGTACGCGGCGACCACCAGGTCAAAGGCGGCTTTGGAGTGCAGCGCGCGCAGCGACGCCACCGTCCGCACCGCCCCGGACTCGCCCCACGGGTGCGGCTCGGGAAGCGGCCTGCCGCTCGGCCGGGACAAGAAGCCCATCCCATCCCCGAGCTCGCGGAGGTCCACCTCGTCCGCCGCGGACTTCGCGACGCGCCGCGCGAAGGTCATCATGCTCGGCGAGGCGTCCACGAGCGTAGCGCTCCCGGCGGCGGCGCCGCCGCCGACGCCGAAGGCGCCGCCGAAGACTTCCCGCGCCGCCCACAGAGCGGGCGCGGGTCCCGCGCCGAACTCCAGCAGCGTCTTCGGCTCGAGCGAGGGACACCGGTCCCTGAGCTCGCGGAACACGCGCCTCTGCGCGCCGAAGGTCATCGGTAGGCGCGCCACGGCGTACGCCGCCGCCTCCAAGGGGCCGTACGTCGCCGCGCCGGCGGAGCCTTCTTCGGTTCGCGGGGATCGCGCGCCCTTCTCTCGCGCCTTCCCTCTTCGGTCTCTCGATCGCTCGCGCGTCGCGGCGTTCTCGGCGAGGCCTTCCATGACCCTGGCGTGCTTTTTCGGCGACAGCCGGACCCCCCACTCCACGTCCCGCATGCGGTTCGGCGTCCGCGGGCCGAGCGTACCGTCCAAGCCGCCGAACCCGAGCGGGTCATCCGCCTCCCGCTCGCGCCGTTTCCTCAGCCAAGACTTCACGGACGCGTCGTCGCCGTCCCCGTCGCCGCCGTCGAGGGAGATGACGCCGCGCGACACAGCCTTAAGCGCGTCCAGCAGGCTCCGCCCCTTCGCCTTCACCTGCCGATGCGTCGCGCCCGTGTCACGCACCGCGACGCGCACGGCGTTCTGCAGCGTCTCGGGGAGCTCCACGATGCCTTCGGAGCGCGTCGAGAGCCGGTGGACGCCGTCGAGGAACGCGTCGCCGTCGCGGGCGGTCAGCAAGGAGACGAGGTCTTCGCGCGAACGCAAGGCCGCGGGAAGAACGGGCGGTGCGTCGTCATCGTCGCCGTCCAAGAAGGCATGCACGCTGCGGTCCTCGACCACCGCCGTGAGCGCATCGTCTCGGGATGCCGACGACCTCCATCGAGCGCCGACGGCAGTGCCGCTCCGAGCGGCGCCAGACCCGAAGACATCGTGCCTCTTCACGAACCATCGGCCGGTTGCCGCCACGAGCGCACGCCGCATCGCTGCTCGCCACGCTTCAGCCCCTGCGGCGCGCCCGACCTCTGAAGGCCACGGAGCCTGGGGGTGGGAACTCCTCGGCACGAACGAGGTTTTCAGTCGGCTTGAAACCTCGTCGGCGGTAACTGACATAGTCGTGCGCGCACCCCCCGAGCATGGCGACCGTGCGACTCGCGTCGACGGCATCGCGCTTCGGCAGAACCTGGTGTGTCTCTGGCACTCGCGTCTCGCGTACCGCGATGCGTCGCGCGCCGCCGGCCACCGCGCGAGCGGTCGCGTTGTCCGCCGCGGTGCCCACCACGTCCGCGATTGCCCGGAGGGGGCTCGCGCGTCGCTCCGTGCGCGTGATGGCCACCGCCTCGAGGAACGACGACGACGAGGGGTACCGGTCCCCCCCACCCGATGTCGCTCAGTTCGTGGAGCGCCCGCAGAGCCCCGGCATGAGCATCTCGCCGCACAGGGACAAGCTGCTGTACACGTTCCGCCCCCCCCCCTATCCCTTCGTCTCGGAGCTGGCCAGGCCGGAGCTGAAGCTCGCCGGGCTGCGCGTCGACGAGACGCAGAACAGCCGTTCGCGCATGTCCGGCAACACCGGCTTGGCCATCGGCCCGATGCCCACGTCGGAGGACGAGATCGGCGCGTACGAGACGTTCAAGGGCATCCCGGAAGGCGCCACGATCAACTACGTGAGCTGGGCGACGGACGGCGCACGCGTCGCGTTCACCGTTCGCTTCGCGGGCCCGTCCGTGGCGGACGCCGACCGCGCGCCCCCCGAGCTGTGGATCGCGGACGTGGAGACGCTCGAGGCGCGCCCGGTATTTCCGGAAGGCACCGGTCTGAACACGCTCTTCGAGTCCTACTCCTGGCTCGACCCCACCACCATCGCGGCGTGCGTGGTGCCCGCGAACAGACCGCCGCGGCCGGCCAAGTCTCCGACGCCGCGCGGGCCGCGCGTGCAGACCAACGCCGGCGGCGTCGTCGCGCAAGCGCGCACGTACGCCGATCTGCTCAAGGACGCGCACGACGCGGACCTGTTCGAGCACTTCGCCCGGAGCGAGTTTTGGGTGGTAAACGTCGAAACGGGCGCGCGTAGTACATTCGGGGACGGCGAGGCGCGGATGTACACGCGGTGCGACCCGTCGCCCGACGGCGCGTTCGTCATCCTGGAGGAACTGCTTCGACCGTTTTCGTACGAGATCCCCTGCGGGCGCTTCCCGAAGCGCGTCTGGGTGGCGAACCGCGCCGGCGAGACCGTGCGCGAGGTGGCGAACCTGCCGCTCGCGGACGAGATCCCCATCGTGCACAACGCGTGCCGCGCGGGGCCGCGGGGGGTCAACTGGCGCCCGGACAAGCCCGCCGAGCTGTACTGGACGGAGGCGCGGGACGGCGGCGACCCGCGCGTGGACGCGTCGCCGCGCGACGTGACGTACGTCGCCGACATGCGCGGCGCGGAGGGCCCGGCGGCGGCGGGCGTCGCGCGGTTCGAGACGGACCTGCGCTACGGCGGCGTCTCGTGGGGCGCGGACGGGCTCGGGATCCTTTACGAGTCCTGGTACAAGACGCGCACGAGCCGCGCCTGGGTCGTGGACACGCACGGGCGCGCGGACCGGCCGAGGCGGCTCCTCTACGACCGCGACTACGAGGACAGCTACGACGAGCCCGGCTCGCCTCTGTCGCGGCGCATGCCCGACGGGACGTACCTGCTGGCGCAGATCGAGGGCCCGCTCCCGCGGGACGGGTGGAAGAAGCCGAAAGCGAAGCGCGCGAGCGAACGCGACGCGAACGAGCCGGCGACGCCGCGTCTGCGTCCCGAGCCGGCGTCGAGCTGGAGGACGGGCGCGACGCTCCTGCTGGAGGGCGACGGCGCGAGCGACGCCGGGGACAAGCCTTTTTTGGATTTGCTCAACCTCGACACCGGCGAGACGCGGCGTCTGTGGGAGTGTTCCGGGGAAAACGCGCTCGAGCGTCCCGGGTCCGTGATCAGCGACGCGCACGGCGCGCCGATCACCATGGAGACGCTCAAGATTCTCCTGTCGCGCGAAACCCCGAGCGAGAACCCGCAGTACTACTCGCTCGAGCTCGGGGGCGCCGAGAGACTCGCGAGGCTCAGCGACTTTCCGCACCCGCACCCCTCGCTGGTGGACCCCCCGAAGCGGATCCTGAGGTACACGCGCGCGGACGGCGTGGACTTGAACGCCACGCTATACACGCCCCCCGGGTACGACGCGGCGAGAGACGGGCCGCTCCCCACCATCATGTGGGCGTACCCGCGCGAGTTCAACAGCGCGGAAGCCGCCGGGCAGCTCCGGGACTCGCCCAACCGGTTCACGTCCATCTCGCCGATGTCCCCTTTGGTGTGGCTCGCGCGCGGGTACGCCATCCTGGAGGGGCCCTCGCTGCCCATCATCGGCGACGCCGAGAAGGGCGTCGAGCCCAACGACTCGTACATCGAGCAGCTGGTCGCCGGCGCGCGCGCGGCGGTGGACGAAGCCACGCGCCTGGGCGTCTGCGACCCCTCGCGCGTCGCTGTCGGCGGGCACTCGTACGGCGCCTTCATGGCGTCCAACCTGCTGGCGCACGCGCCCGAGCTCTTCGCGTGCGCGGTGGCGCGCTCGGGCGCGTACAACCGCACGCTCACGCCGTTCGGGTTCCAGTCCGAGGAGCGCACGCTGTGGGAGGCCAAGGAGACGTACCAGGCGATGAGTCCGTTCATGCACGCGAACGTCATCAAGAAGCCCATCCTGTTGATTCACGGCGAGGAGGACACCAACAGCGGGACGAACGTGATCCAGAGCGAGCGCTTCTTCGCCGCGCTCAAGGGGAACGGCGCGGACGCCAGGCTGGTGCTCCTGCCGCACGAGTCGCACAGCACCAGAGGGCTGGAGAGCGTGTTGCACGTGCTCGCGGAGACGAGCGACTTCCTGGACGCGCACCTCAAGGCGGGCGGGACGACGTCCAAGCTGTGACGCGGACGCGCCAACGACGAGTACTTTCAGTAGACTATGTATGCATATTGGTGATCACGATAAGTCCCCGCTCGCGACATCCACCTCCAGCATACCAGCCTGCGGCTCCCAGAACCGCACGCGCCTGTGCGTGAGGTACTCCGCGACTGCCGCGGGAAGCCGCGAGGGTGTCCTCGAGCCCTTGGTGTGGTGTCCCGTCCCGACGAGCACGTGCGCCACGCCGTCGCCGCGCGCCGCGCACTCCCCCAACTCCCTGTGCAACGCCGCAATCGCCTCCTGGACGTGTAACCCGTGCAGGTCAAACATGCGCGGCCCGTTGCCTCCCACTCCGGTGTTTCGCTCGCGGAAGATGGTCTCCGCCGCGTTCGCGTGCGCAGCCGCCATCAAACGCGCGTGCTCGCGTCCCTTCCGCGACAAATCCTTCGCGAGCGCCTTGTTACCCGACAGGTACGCCTGCGTCGCCTGTTGGAAGCACACGTTGCGCGCCCTCAGATGGCCCTTGGCGTCCTCCCTCGTCGTCGCGTACAGATGCGAAACCGCCTCGCCAGTCTCCACCCAAGGCTGGCTGGACGCGACGCGCCTCCCGGAGAAGTTTCCGCTGCCGTACCCGACGCTCACGCCGCCGCGCGGATTCCGAGCCGGCGCCGCCGGCGCCGCCGTCCGCAGGCGGTCGGCAAACTTGTTCCCGTTTTCGTCTGAGGCGCCTGCCCGCGCGCCCAGCCCCGCGCCCCCGCTCGCGCCCTCGCGAACGTTCGACATCCCCCCCGAGAGCGTGAACCTGCGCGGCAGCTCGTGCGGTGAGGGGGCGCTCCCCGCGTCTGATGCCGACGCATTCGGCGCCGGGGGCTTGGCCCCATCGCCGCCGAGCGTGGGAAACAGCTCCTCGTCGTCCAGCGCGGGGGGCTCGGGCGGCTCCACCTCCGCGTCCAGCTCGGCGAGGACTTCCACCGTGAGCGCGATATCACCGTTGTTCGCCTCCAGCAGCTCCGTCAGGGACTCCAGCGAGTACCCCCGGTACGACTCCATAAGGAACTGTAGGAACTCGTGCTCGTCCATGTGCTCGTCCGCGGAAGCGCCGCCGTAGCCCTCGCCGCGTCCGCCGCTCTCGTCGAACACCGGCGCGGCGCCGCGGTAGTATCCCCCCGGGTAGTACGCCTGATACTCCCCAGGCGCCTGCACGGGGTGGTACTCCTGATACTCCTGCGCCTGGGGGTACATCTGCGCCTGCGCGGGATGGTATTCCTGCGCATGGTACTGGTGGTACTCGCCACTCTGTCGCGGCTGGTTGTTCAGCAGCATCCCACCCTCGAGCTGTTGCACCACCTCGTCGCGTCGCTGCTTCGTCAGCGGCGACGCGGCGTCGAGCGGCTCGGCATCGCCTCCCTCTTCGTCGGAGACGAACCCGAGGGAGTCCAGGCCGAGATCGGCGAAGGACTGCTTCTTCGGGAGCGTCTCCGGGCGGGGTTGGTCCTGGCCGAGGTGCTCATCGTATCCCGATCGCTGCGTCGACGGGTAAAAAGGGGTGGCTGAAGCGCCTCCGGTGGGAACGAACGACGCCGCACCCGCCTTGAACGTGAACGACGCCGCCGAGGCGTCGAGCTTCGTCCCTACCCCATCGTCGCGCGACATTCCGACGCCGCGTTTAGTCTCCGCTCGCTCCAATCGAGCGCCGCGGTCTATCATCGCGGAGGCAGCCGGGGTGGTGCTCTCGGGGAGATCGGGTGACCGCACAGCTGTTTCGAGATTGAAGTTGGATCAGTCAAGTCCAGTTGCCTCTTGGCAGCTGAGTCCTCACTGGAGACGTGGCCAAAAAAGCTGCAGACGTGCGACGAGGAAGTGCACTCCCTCGGGCGTGTCGAGCCGCGCGGCCAGTGTCACGAGCACGCGAGCGCCCCGAGGGCTGGTCGCTCGGCACGATGGTGGAGGCCATAATATCATCGACTTTTATGCGACGGTCGCTCATCGAGGAGGAGGAGGAGCACGGCTCGGACGACTCTGGAGTGGACTCCGGGAGCGATTCAGACGACGTTCCCATCCTCGCGCCTCGAAGAGTCGTCCGGAACCCGGACGCTTTAGACGTCGGGAAGCCTTATCTGCAGCAAAAACCAAATACACAACTCGATACACGGCGCACCATGGAGGTGCGTGCCTCCCCCAACCTCGACGGGCCTGACGACCCGAACGACCGCGCTCCTAGGTTTTGCCCTTCTTCCTCGTACTTTTTTGCACGAACACGCGACGCGGCGAGTCCTCTGACCGCGCCTGTTCCCTCCCGCAGACCTTGCTCAACCGCGCGGCGGGCACGTCCGAGTTCCAGCCCGGCGCGTACAACGCCGCGAAGCTCTCGGAGGACGCGGTTCAACTGCTCGCGGATTTCATACAGCGCCCCTCCGTGCGCAAACAGCTCATCCCCCTCGTGGGGGAGATTCGTGGGAAAATACACAACAGCCGCCGGCGCTCGGATGACGACTCGCCGGCGGGCGAACCGCCACGCAAGGTGTTCATAAGCTCAGAGACGGGACGACGGACGGTTACGAGACTCACGGTGCAGCAGACTCGCGTGTTACACGACAAGTTCGAGGAACAGACACACTGGAACGCGAAAGAGTGCGCGGCGATGTTGCCCAGCCTGAATCAGCTCGGACCTGACTTGGCGGTGGAACAAGTCATCCGTTGGTTCAACAATCGGCGACGAAGGTCGCGAGTCCGAGGCGGTTCGGCCGCGACGACGGGCGAGCGCGCGGGAGGTGGCGACCAACTCGAGGACGGGAAGAAAAGCGGCGCTGACAAAGACAAAAAGGCGACCCGGCGCGTGAAACAAGGCGAGCGCGAGATTCTGGAGGCGGCGTTTTCGAAAAACGCCGCGCCCAACATTCGGGTCCGGTACGCGCTCGCGACCGCGACCGGTCTGAAAGTAGAGCAGGTCACGGCGTGGTTCATGCGAAGGCAGGCCACGAAACGCGCGCCGTACGGTGTGATCCCCGGCGCGAACGGCGTGGTGGGTGTGGATGGGAACGACCGCATGGTCCTCCCCGGGGTTTTGCCCAACCACCTCGCCGCCGCGCACTCTTTCGGCGCCTCGCGCGCGTTCACGCACGGCGGGCTGCTGCAGGCGGACTACGTCAACGCGCACGGCCTACCTCCGCTCGGACTGCCCTTCATGTCAGGCGTCCCGCAAAACGCGGGGTTCGGGATGCCCAACGTTGGGGCGGACGCCGTGCGGGGACGCTGACCCTGCCCCCGCGAGGAGACGCTTTCGCGTCGATCGATAGCTCTAGCTAGACTAAATAGTTGCACGTCTCATCGGTGCTTCACCGCGACGCGGACGTCCGCGTACTGCGCAACCAGCGCGCGGGCCGCGCTCGCGCACGCCTCGTCTGCGTCCGCGCGGTCCGCCGACTCCAAAAATGCGTCAATCAGACCCAGTTTCAGGTCGAAGAACCGCGCCGCGTCGACCGAACCTTTCATCCCGATTTTGGCCGCGACGGTTGGCATGCGCAGGGGCAGGTCCGAAAAGTCCTGGTGTTTCGTGCCCTCCACCTCCGCCTCGACCCACGGCGCGGTGGCGTGCGAATACATCGGCGTCAGGTCGGCACCCCAGCCATGCGAGTTCACCACGAGCGTTGGAATTTTCGCCGCCGCTGCCGCGCGAAGCGGGTGCCTCGCGTCGTCCGCGCCGCACGGACCAAACGGCGCCGTCCACGGATCGAGCAACACGGCTTTTTTTATGCGCGTCGCGTCGGGTCGCCCGCCCGCCGCCGCGACCACCGTGGCGCCGCCGAAGGAGTGGCCCATGGCGACCAAACACGACGCGTCCACGAGTCCGTCAAACGCCGAGACGTCGAATCGCGATCCCGGGTACGCGTTTCGAGGCGGCGCGTCGGTCGACAGCGCGGCGACGGCGGCGTCGAGCTCCGCGACGCGTCTTCCAATCTGTTCACGGCGCCACGCGAAGTTCCCGTCGGTGTGCACGTACGGCTTGTGCGTCACGCCGTCGTTCCCGTGGATCGCCGTGTACGACGCGCTGCCGTCCCTGTGCTCTACCGCGGCGACCAAGTAGCCCTGCGAGGCGAGAGCGCTTGCCAACGCGGCGTACATGTTCCGAGTGCCGGCCAATCCGTGGGAGAAGACCACGAGAGGCATCGGCTTTTCCCGCCTGGGAGGGGCGTCCAGCGTCGCGGGGATGGTGTCGAACACGGTGTTGGCGACGTGGCCGACGAGATACGCCGCACGAGCCAGTAATTTCTGCCACCACCGGCGCTCTGGGTTGGTGAAGTCGACGAGAAAGTGCGCCATCCCGTGCGCGTAGTGCACGGACGGGACCCACAGGGGACCGCGTCGAGGCGGTCTGCTGAGAGTGGGATAGTACAGCCGCATGAACACGTCAGAGCCCTCGGGCTCGTAGTCCGCGACGCCGACGTGCGCAGCTTCGCCCTGCCATCGCCCCGGAGGTGGGATGACACGAGACGGGTAGGTCATGCCGAGAAAGCTCTCGGACGCGTCCTGAGACTGGTACGAGATCGTCGTGAATAACGCTTTGTGGCTCTTGCAAGTCTCGCTAAACGAGATTCGATCTCACAGGTGGCGATGCACTTTTTTCTCCGCAGGTCCGGGTACGTGGCTGTGAATTCTGGAGTTATTAGACCCTCAGATTCGACAGCAAAAGTGGATAGGCTCGCAAGAGACGTGTCTCGCCTTTTTGCCGGCATGCCGCGCGGCCGGACTCAGAACCGTCGGCACGCCCACCCGCGCGTCACGTCCACTCAATAGCCACGATGGCCACTATGATGACCTCCATGGTGCCGGTGACTCTCCGCACCGCCACTCCCGCTTCGTCCGCGTCGACTGGTGAGAATACGTCCCGTCCCGACTCCGACGCCCGCTAACGATTGGCGAGACTCGTGGAAAGTGCCGTCGGCTCAACACGACGGCACGACGCCCGAGCGGTGGCCCATCAATACGCGGCTTCCCGGAAAGCCCGCGCCGACGACGCCACACGGTGCATCATCGCACGTTCGGGCGACTTCCAGCGTCGCGGGCGCGTCGCTCGCGCGTCCGCGGCGTCGTACCGACGCGCGTCTCCGCCGCGACAAAACCCTATTGGTTCAGGTTTTGCCAGCGTCGCGCGCACTCTTTTTTTGTCCGGTCCCCGCGCGACGAAGAACCTTCGCTGACCGCGTCTCTCCTCTTCCTGCCTTCTTTTCTCGCAGGTCGTGGTCGCCTCCAGGTCGTTGCCGCGAACAAGATGTCGCGCCCCAACCTGAACGACCCCGACATCGCGCAGTTTAAGACTGGCCCCAACGACACCGGCTCTTCGTCTCTGCAGATTGCGCTCCTCACCAAGCGCATCGAGAACCTCACCGCGCACCTCACGGTGAACAAGAAGGACTACGCCACTCAGCGTGGGTTGCGTATGCTCCTGGGGCAGAGGTCGAGGCTCACGAAGTACCTCAAGAAGGACGATCCCGCCACGTACGAGAAGACCATGGCGGGGCTCGGACTTAAGATGAAGTAAAAAGACGGATTCTTTCGAGTGTCGGGCGGCGACCCGGCGCTGGTGGGTGTGTAGAGCGCATGTCTAGGTGACACTTTGGTTGTCATGCACCTTAGTAGCTTTGCGATTGGTTCTCGGCGCACGCGCACTCCGCGACGCAGACGCTTGGCGCTTGGACAGGAAGAAACGTCGCGATCGCCGAGGAAGGCATAAACATCGTCTCACGTGAAACACTTCCTGCCGGTGCCGCCGTCACATCATGATTCGTCAGGTCCGGTAAAAAGGCGTTTCTTTCGCTCATCCCGTGGTCCACTCCACTCCGCCCCGCCCCCCGCTCGAGGTGACACGCAGACAGGTCGTGTGTCCTTCTTTGATGCCAAGTCTCCGAAAGCGCGACGTGACCCGCGACGCGATGGCCCCACCGACGTCTTCCGTGTCTCCGCGCGCGTCGATCGAACTTCCTCCAGAAAAAAACGTCGAGAGGACTCCGCTGCTCATCGTCGGCACGGGTCGCGCGAGCATGACGCTCGTCGCGCACCTTCCCGAGCGCGCGCTCGTCGGTGCGCTGGTGGTGGACCCGTCCGGCGAGTGGCTGGAGTCCTGGGCGTCGCGCATCATGGCCATGGGTGCCACGCACGTGCGTTCCTCGCTCTCGATGACCCCTTTCCCCGACGCGGACGGGCTGCGTGCGTTCTTGCAGAGGCGCGGCAACCGAAAGGAGGACGTCCTCCCGGGCGACGACGACCATCCCCCGGTGCCTTCGTGTCGAGCGTACGCCGAGTACTGCGGCTCGCGCATGCGCGGGGATACCAAGTTCCGCCGCGCACGAGTCATCGCCGACCGCGTCGTGAGGCTGGATCCGGAGCCCGGCGGCGGTCTGCGCGCGACGCTCGCCTCGGGCGACGCAGTCGTCGCCGCGCAAGTCGCGTACGGCGCCGCGCGGCGCGTTCCGGCGGTGCCGACCTGGATGTCGCGGGCGATGCGTGAGATGCGTGAGAACGAGTACGCGAACGATGACGCGAAGGAAAGAGTCGCGCGGAAGGACGCGACCCTCGCCGTGGCTGCTGATGTGGACCTCGAGGCTTGCGATTTGGAGCGCCGCGACGTGGTCGTCGTCGGCGGCGGCGCGACGGCGTTCACGCTCGCCGCCGCCGCTTCTCGCCGCGGTGCGGCGCGGGTCACGATCGTGTGCCGCGGCGAGGTCACGACGCGGGACCGCGAGTGCGATGTCGCGTTCTACGGCAACAAGGGCGTAGGCGCGTTCCGAGGCGTTTCCGACCCCGAAACGCGCGCCGCTTCGCTTCGCGCAGAGAAGCGCGCGTCCGTGGACGCGAGGACGCGCGCCGGCGCCGCCGACGCCGCGGTCGCCGTTTTGGAACGCCGCGTCGTGAAACGCGCGACGCCGTGCGAGACGAGCGGGAAATGGCGTCTCTACTTGGCATTCCGCGACGCCTCCCGACGCGGCGGGCTTTGCGACGTCGACGACGAGACCTCCGTGCTCGACGCGGATTTCGTCTGGGCGGCGTGCGGCGAAGCCGTCGACGCGTCGCGCGATCCCGTCGTGAAGAGCCTTCTTTCGTTGGACCGCGAAGACGCCGCCGGGCGAATCGTCGGAGGGTTTCCCGTGCTCGTCGAAGACGACGACGCGAACGACGCGCCAACCTCCGCGCCGGGAATCGCGAAGGGCGACAGAGGCGCGGCCTCGCCGGAGGCCATCGGGGCGCTTCGGTGGCCAGGACTGCCTCTGTATTTCGTGGGGAGATACGCTTCGCTCTCGGTCGGACCGGCGGCGGGTACGCCGGCGGGACACCGCGTCGCCGCGCGCGCGGTCGCGCTCGCCGTGCGCGCGCACGCGGCGCGATGGCGGCGCGGCGAGAACCCCTACACGCGGGGTCTATCTGCGGCGCAGACGAAGGGATCGGCGCAGACGACGACGAGGCAGACGGACGCGGAGGGCGTCCCGCTCGCGTTGCGGCTCGTGCCGGAGCACCTTCGCGGCGGACGCTCCTTGATGGACGCGCGGGAGTTGGCCCGAGCGTTGAGAGGCGCGGCCGATGAGCCTTCACCGCGGGGGAAGGAAGGCCTCCTCGTGCCTTCCTCGCCGGCCGACACGATCACCATGCGAGAGCTCGCGCAGTACCAGACCATCGACGACGAATTCGTGCTCGAGGTGCGCCTTCCGCTTCCCGAGCGCGTGTCGCCGGAAAAGGTGCGCGTCGCGTTCGAGACGCGCTCGGTGGAGGTGTTCGCCATTGGAGACGAGATTACCTACCGGTTCTTCGTCCCCAAGCTGTTCAAGCCCGTGCTCGTGGAGCGGTGCCGGTACGAGGTGGCCAAATCGGGGAAGCGAGTGTCGCTTTTCCTGCACAAGTACGACAACAACGAGTGGCGGTTCCTGAAGGGGTAGAAGCGGAAGCGTGTTGTGTAAGTCTTTGTGGAAAAAAATTTGTCACACCGAATGACGCCGACGCCTCGGCCGGTGCGTGTGACGGAAGATTTCATCAGGGGTACCACCAGAGGTGTGGCGCGCCTCGAACGTGGCGCCATGAGCGCGCTCGCCGGCCCGTCGGCGGTGCTCCGGCGGCGCCCCGACAGTGGTACGTCGGAGGCGCCGGGCGATGACCGGATGTCATCCTCTGGCGCGCATGTCGCTGAGGGTCAAGCGCTTCGGTCATCGGACGGTGCGTCGTCGAGCGCCGCGGACGACGTTGACGGTGCCGAAACGTCGCGCGCGGCGGTGCGCGGTCGACCGGACGCGAATCCCGTTGAAGCCCCACAGCGACCGCGCGTGTCGACACCCGCCGGGTCCCTGGGGGGTCCGAAACCCGGTGTCTCGAGGAACGCGGACCCCGCGCGGCTACGCGTCTGCGCGGTGACATGGAACATGTGCAACCGAAAGTTCCCCGGGGACCTCGCGCCGTTGCTCAAGCCACTTCGAGAGGACGACGGACACATGCGGTGCGACGTGCTGGTCGTGGGCGTGCAGGAAGCCCCCGCGCTGGACGGGTTCGTGGAGCTCCTTCTGGACGCGCTGGGGGGTGACGGCGCGTTCGTCCACCTCGCCGGCGTCTCGCTGGACCCCGGCGGGTGGATCCGGATGGATGCGTTCGCGCGGCGCGAGCTCCTGTCCGCGGTGCGGGACGTCCGGCGCGACGCGGTCTCGTGCGGCCTGGGGAATGTCATCGGGAATAAAGGCGCCGTGGGCGTCTCGTTCGAGTACGCGGGCGCGAGGATGTGCTTCCTCAACGCGCACCTCGCGGCGCACGCGGAAAACGTCGAGCAGCGCAACGCGGATTACCACCGCATCGTGAAGACGATGTTCGCGCCGCGCGCGCGGGACAAGGGCGAGCCCGGGCGTGCGTGGAAGGCGGCGGGAAAGGTGAAGAAAAACGCGGTGGCGCCCGTGGTGGCGCCCGCGCCCGCGTTCGTGGAGGACGTCCCGGGGGACTCGCCCATCGATTCCGCGCGCCCGACGCCGGCGGCGCCGAGACTCGGCGGCGTGTTCAGGCGGAGAGGCTGGAGCGCCGCGGACGGGTTCGACCTGTGCGTGTTCCTCGGGGACCTGAACTACCGCGTCGAGGGCAACCGCCGCGCGGTGGACGTCTTGCTGGCGCGCGGGATGCTGGATGTGATGCGCGCGAACGACCAGCTGCGGATCGAGCGGAAAGCTGGGAGGGCGTTCGCGGGGTGGTCGGAGGGGGCGCTCGCGTTCCCGCCGACGTACAAGGTGGACCGCGGAACGGCGGACGCGTACGACACGTCGAAGAAGCGACGCGTCCCGTCGTGGACGGACCGCGTCTTGTGGCGCACCGCGGCGGGAGGCGCCGTGACGTGCCCCGACGGCGCGGACGTATACACCTCCGCCAAAGGAGTGCTGACGTCGGACCACCTCCCCGTGGTGGCGCGGATCGAGGCGCGGGTGCGCGGCGCGCGAGACGCCGCGCCGGCGGGCGGGACGCGCGCGCGTCCGCGCGCGCGCGCGGGCGTGTGCGCGGTGATGTGAACGCGCGGCGCGGGATTAACGCGGCACGCGGGGGACGTTTCGGACGACGACGCGCGCGCACGCCGTAGGTGAAGGTTTCATTTTTTATGCGTAGGCTCTACATGTAGGTATGACGCGTGCGAGGTGTGGTATCGGGAAGGGCGGCGGCGCGTCCGGAGACGGCGCGGAACCGGGGAGATTCCAACGAGGCGTTTCCTCGGACGGCACGACAAGTCACCGAAAAGACGCCGTATAGGAGGTGGACAACGCGGAGAGGTTTTCGCCGCGACGACAGTCGTTGCCGCGTCAGCCTTCGCCGCGCGCGTCACGACCACCCGCGCGACACAGACCGTCGAAGCCGCGTCGCTCCTCTTGACGTCATGACGTTCCCCCTTTCTCTTCGCTGCCCCGTTCTCGGGCGCTTTTCGTCGGCCCTGCTCGTGTGGACTCTGTTTCTTTGCCTGGCGGTGGCGTACGCGAAGGCCGCGGAAAGCCCCGCGAGGAAAGCGGAGCTTGAACAGCTCGCGCAGATGGCGATGTGGCCGCAGGTATCGATCCGGGGGCTGTTAGCCGGAGAGGAGTCTGCGCCGCCTCCGTCTTCATCAGGCGAAGACGTGTCTCCACCTCCGGTGGACCTGTTGTTCGTCCTGCAAGCGCAAAACTTGACGTTCCTCCCGAACAACCAAGGCGGAATCATCGGCGCGACGCTTTTGTTGAAAGGCGTGCAAGAGACGATCGTCTCGTTCGCCGATCGTCCGTACCGCACCTTCGACAGTATACCCGTGTCCGAGTTCTTTGCTTACCCTCTCGTGCGAGACTTCTTCCGAGGCCCGAACCCACCGAACGCCATCGTGGCCGGCGAGCTCCCGGTCGACATCGCACAGCACTTCGCGAATCGAGACGGGACTTCCGACGTGCTGCCTCACCGACGTCTGCTGGGCGGCGTGCTCGGAGCCGCGTCGTACGACGCCGACGCCAACGAGCTCGAGTTCCGCTTGCCCGCTGGGATCGACATTTTCCAAGCCGACGGCTCGACGCGCATCGTCACTTTGGAGGTGTTCGAGGACATTGAGGACGCCTACGCCGCCGCCGGGAAGGGCATCGCGCCCGCGCCAGACGAGGCGGACGGCGACGCGGACGCGCTGCCGGTGCTGAAGCAAGTATCCCTGTTCATCGATTCGTTCGGAAGGACCTCGCCGCCCGCCACGAGCGGCGGCGGTCGCAAGCTCCTGCAGCGCCGAGCCGCCGGACGCCGAGGCGGCGGGGTGGCCGGATTCGGACGCGCGGGCGCCGTGCGCGTCGGCGGCGGAGGCGCCGTTCGACCGTCAACGGGCCGGAGAGGATTCAACGGCGGCGTCACGAATAACTTCATCCGAGGCGGCGGGGGGAACGTGCTCGTCGGAGGCGCAGGCTGGGGAGGCCGTGGACTTGGATGGGGAGGTGGAATCTACGGAAACGCGCTCGGTTGGGGAGGCGCAGGCGTTTACGGCGACCCGTATTACGACCCGCTCTTCGGGTCGCGCGCCCTCGCGTACTCGCAGCCTTTTCCCGCCGCCGTGCCCGTGCCCGTGCCCGTGCCCGTGCCTACGCAGACGCAGACCGCGGCGTCCGTCGAGCCGAGCCCCCCCGCCGCGCCAGCGCTCTCCGTGGCCGATGTCGTCGCCGCGCTCAGTGGCGTATGGCGCGGCGACGGCGGCGGCAAAGGCATGGGACAGATCGTGATCACCACCAACGAAGACGGCCAGACCGCGTCTGTTTCCGCGTCTCCGACCGGTTGCGCCGACTGCGCGGCCGGGTGCCGCTGGTCCACCGCCCGAGGTACCGTCCGCATCGTCGGGGACACGGCCACTGTGGACGCGACCATCAACACGTGCGACGGCGGGACTGAGACCACGCGCGCCACGCTGGAACGAGCCTCGAACGGACGGAACGTGCTGTACTGGACCCCCGCGAACGTCTCCACGAAGTGGGTCAGGAACGCGTGAAGCCAGGAACGCTCGAATGACGCGCACCCCGAGCGAGAAAGAGAAAGAGAAGAGAAAGAAAGACCGTTGTTACAACCGAGCGCCGCGCTCATTGAATGACCTCGTCGCTCCACGTGCGTTTTGCCACCTCCCCCACGAGTGCGTCGAAGTCGAACTTCTTCTGCGCGTGGTTGAACGGCTTGACGAACTTCTCGAACAGCGCGTCATCCGCGTAGAACGCGTGACACAGACGCACCAGCCGAGTCGCCTCTTGGCTCGTCAGGTGCTCCGCCGCGCCCGCCACGCCCGCGTGCACGTGCGTCGCCTGCACGAGCGCCAGCTTTTTGGACTCCACGAGCTCGGGGTAATGTGCTGCCGCCAACATGGGCGTCGCCGCCTCCTGCAGTTTTCGGAAATCGTCGATCGCGGTGAAGGATGCGTACGGCATCTTCGTCTGCGCGACGAGCGTGAGAAACTGACTGGGCGATTTGTGCAGAGGCATGACGAACATGGGACACGTCGTGGAGCGGTCTCGGAACCTCGCGTACGCGTTCGGATCAACGGTGATCCCGATTTTTCCATCCTTGCCCATGTGGTACTCGCGCCAGATGCCCTCGATGGCGTCGGCGTCCTCCTTCTCCAGCAGCTCGACGTGCGTCACCTCGCCCAGGGACTTGCCTGGCGGGACGAGGACGCTCATGCGCCGAGCGAGGGACAAGACATGCGGCGAAGACGCCGGGTCCCGCCCTCGAACAGTATTATTGATGCCGCGCGCGGACCTCCACGCCGCTCGCAACGCGCTGGAGCCCCTCATGACGCACTCGTGCCGAGCGCGACGTCAATCTGAGGAAACTGACATCGGTCGGCTGCCGCTGCAGCACGCCTGGCAAGAGCGAGACGGCACGAAATCGAGATGTCGACCGTCTGTGACTCTTGGTCTGCGCCTCGACTTGATCGGCGAATTTTCGACCGCAAAAAGCGCTTCCGGAAAGTACTCCTTCACTTTTCGACAGCGCCGCGATCGAGTCGATATGGAGTTCGTCCCCAAGTCAGGATGGAACAAGGCGGAATGGGACTACAATGGCGCCCTTAAGAAAGGTAAGGTGTCGCGTCTCGGGCGATTCACGAACGCTGAGGGGTTATCTCTGGCCTTCTACTCCTGGGAAGTGCCCGATCCGAAAGGTGTGGTGGTCTTCAGCCATGGTCACGGCGTGCACGCGACGTTCGAGCTCCTGAACAGCGTCAAGGCACCGGGTATCAGGACTCAGTACAAGGGGACGTGGGTGGAGGAGTTCAACAAGGCTGGGTACAGCGTGTTCGCGATGGACCATCAAGGACACGGCCGGTCAGACTTCGCGAGAGGCAAGCAGTGCTACTTCGAGCGGATCGATAACGTGGTGCAGGACTACTCGCAGTTCGTGACTTTGGTGCGAAAAGAAGTCGGCCCGGAGCTGCCGTCGTTCATGCTCGGCATGAGCATGGGAGGGTTCGTGGTGGTGAGCTCCGCGATTAAGGACGAAAATCTGGCTGATGGTGTCGTGCTCCTGGCGCCCATGCTGTCCTTGCAGAAGCTCGCCAACCGCGGGATAAACAAGGTGCTCCTGCCTCTGCTCACCGTGATCTCGATGTTCTTGCCCACGCTCCCTCTCGCCGAGACGGCGAGGAATACGAAATTCCCGCACAGCCAGCGCGAGGTGGAGATCGACCCACTGACATGGCCGTCGGGACTGAAGCGCACGCGGTGCCGCGTGGCGGCGGAGTACTGGCTTGGCACGCAGCGGATCCAGAAACGTCTGCACGAGATGAACATCCCGTTCATCGCGTTTCACGGGCGAGACGACCCGATGACGGACCCGGAGAGTTCGGCGATGTTGTTCCGCAAAGCCGCGTGCGAGGACAAATCGCTGGAGTGGGTGGACAACGTGTTCCACGACCTGATGCACGAGAAGCCGACGAGCGATCGCGTGATCGAGTCCATCGTCGAGTGGATCGGCGCGCGTATCGATGGGCCGGTGAAACCGGCGGCGCATAAGCCCAAGCGAGCGGCGCCAAAAAAAGAAGAGAAGAGCGCCGCGCCGAGCGCTCGCGTCACTCGCGCGCGGAACCGAGCGTGACGGCCGCGGCAGGCGGTTGCGGTGTGCGTTTTGATGAAGTGCAGGTACAACACACGATCCTATCCGTATCACCGTCCGTACCCCGATGTTTTGACGTTTAGCCTAGACAGCTTCACGACCACCCCCGCGCGTTTCGCCGCAGTCTCCAACCTGTTTCTCGTCTCTCCCGAGACTTCCGGATTGCCATCCAGCAGAACCGTCAAACCGTCCCGCCGGCATCTGAGGTCGCCTTCGAAACACTCCACGAGCGCGAGCGCACCCTCGATGCCCACGTCGTTCCCGGCGAGATTAATCTCTTCTAGTGACGGTACCTCCGCGAGCACGTCTGCCACCGCTGACGCGCCGTCGTCACTCAACGCGTTACCCTTGAGGTCGAGCGAAACGAGCGAAGCGCACCCCGCGATTCCCTCCACGAGTTCCCATCCGCCGTCTCCCGATATCGAGTTCATCGCGAGGCCTAAGCTTCGCAGACGCGCGATGCCCGGAAGCGCTTCAGCGAGCGCAACGACGGCATCGTCGCCGATGCCGTTGCTTCCCAGGTGCAAGTCTTCGAGGTGTTCGCAAGAGGGCAAAGCCGGAGCGAGCCATCGTACTCCGGCGTCGGAGAGAAAACACCCGCGGAGGTCGAGGCATTCAAGAGCGGGGGTTCCCGTCGGCAACGCCTCAGCAAGCTCGGCGCCGCCGCCGGGTCCGATGTCGTTCCCGCTGAGGTTCAGACGAGCGAGACTCGGCGATTTACCATCTCGCCACACAGCTGCGAGATGTCCCAGACCGAGCGCGGTGATTTCGTTGCTCGAAAGGTCGAGCGTCATGAGGGAGACGGGAAGCGCCCTCGCGACGGCGCCGGCGCCGTCGTCCCTCAATTCGCACCGCGAGAGCGTCAAAGATATCAGACCCGCGAACGCAGCGGCATTCCGAGACAGCACTTCCGCGCCCGCATCACCGAGCGGGTTGCGCGCGAGTCTGACGGTTTCGAGTCTCGCGCAACCCGCGAGCGTTTCGCCAAGCGTCGCTGCCGCTACCGCGTCAATCTCGTCTCCTTCAGCGGAGAAAGACACCAGCGACGTCGCGCATTCGTGTAGACCCGGAGCGAGCGACGTCCATCCCTTAGCACCGAGCCAACACTCGATGAGCCCAATCGCGGATATCCTCCCTTCGCACCTAGTGTCACCGATTGCCTCTCCGAGCACGCTCGCGCGCTGCGGCGTCACCGCGAACGGTCCAGTGGCGTTGACGCACACGGAGACAGACGACGCCGAGCCGCTCGCCGCTTCGGCGAGCGAAGACGCCGCTGCTTGTCCGTCGAGATGTTCCGGAGAGACGCGGAGTTCCATCGCGGGAGAATCCGGCACAGACAACAAGACGGGTGGCTCAGCTACCCACTTCGGGTCGTCGTGTCCAGCGCTTGATGCATCCTTGCGCCTTCGAAGTAGTAACAGACACGCGCCCTGAGGTAACGCGTGTCCATCTGGTGACGTTTCGTTCGCGGGGAGGAAGGATGAGATCGGCACGGTCGTCGCCGCGAGTCCCGCGTTTTCGATGGCGTCGTGCAGCGCGCGGTCCACGGATGGCCATCGCGGGATGTACGCCAAAACAAGTACGCCGTTCGGATCCGCCATCAAGAAATCTGCCGTCTCCAAAAGAGTCCGCGCCGAGGTTGCGGAGTACACGACATCCGACCCGAGAACGACGTCCACGCTGCGCGGCGCCGCCGTCGCCGCTGAGGGGAAGGCGTCGGCACCCCACAGCACGTTCGCCACTCGAGTCGCGTCGTGACCGCACATGATGTCCGAACGATTGAGCTCGATATTTCGTCTCAGACGCTCGACGACTGCGTCGTTGCTATCGGTGAGGACCAGCTCCGCGCACGTTCGCCCGGCGAGTATGCCGGGAACGCCAATTCCGGCGCCGAGTTCGAGCACGCGTGAACCCTTGAGCAGGGCCTGGCCTTCGGACGAGAGGATGAAGTGGCACAGCACGGGCATCGCCTGCCACGCGACGTGACCAGTCTCATCTTTATCAGCGGTGGACGATTCCTCGGGGAAATCCAGAGCGCGTTCGGCTCGTACGGCCACCTGGAGACCAGAGAAGGGCGTCGAGGTTGAGGTCAGATGTGCGCGACATCGCGACGAGCGTTTTCGAGAGAGGGTTCGAGTGGGGTCCTTACCGTCTCACCATTCACACCCGTGAAGGAGTACTCGCACGCGATCGATGAAGAGTCCGTTAAGTCCGTCATCGAGGGCAGGCTAGCCAGTGTAGGCTACGCTCGAACCACCCGCCCCTGCCGACATCCGACAAGGGTTCATCAAGTGTTGCGCGCGCGCGAAAGTGCTCGTCAGTTCCGAGCGAGTCAGCAGCTGAGAGCCTGAGAGTCGAAGGCGAAAATACCGCAAGTCCACAGGCCGTTGATTGTCCCACATCTCGTTAGCGCCTCGGGGCGACAGCCTCCGGATAATCGGCGACCATGCCTCCCAAGAAAAATCCCGTCGCAGCGCGAATAAAGAAGATCATGCAAGCGGATGACGAAGTGGGGAAGATCGCGCAGGCGACGCCCGTGCTCGTGTGTGCGTTCCCGTAAATTTCCCCTCCTACGGTCACGTCCCGAACGTTTCTCACGCATCGCTGACCTCATGCCTTCCATGCTGACCACTCGACAACGCAGACAAAGCGCTGGAATTGTTCATGGAAGAGCTCGTTAAGTCCACGGCTGACGTTGCCCTCGCGCGTGGCGCGAAGATGATCAGCGCCGGACACCTCAAGGCGTGCATCACCTCCAACGAAAAGTTTGATTTCCTGGAGGAGATCGTGCAGGCCGTCCCTGATTTGCCCGCGGCGGACGAGGCGAAACCCGCGGCGACGAAAACCGCAAAGCGTGAGCGCGCTGCGCCGAATCCCGCGGTGGCAGGCTCATTGGACGACGACGACTACGGCGCGCCGCCACCGATGAAGGTCATGCGCGCTGAAGCACCGGGGACGTTGGATGAAGAGGCGCCAGCGTTGGCGCCGGTGCCGGCTGTCGGATCGCTTGGCGGTGACGACTTGGACGTCCCTGTCGCCGCGCCGCCGGCGGTGGGGACGTTGACAGGGACACTCGGTGAGGACGACGATTACGATGACCTGTGAATGGCATGACAAGAGTATCGATTGAGCATGCGGTATTCGCGCGGTGTAATACATGTACAACAGATTTTCTCTAAACGAAGGACGGTTCGTGCGACGAAACAGAACGACGACGCGCTCGCATCTCTCGCATCGAGTCCTCCGGTGTCGTCCTGCTTGATGTCTTTCAAACGTTCCCTCAGGGGGAAATCACGGTAGGTACCGCGATACTCTGGGGTGCCGTGCCTTGCTTGCTGGCACGTTGGTTACCCGTGGTGCTGCGAGAGTACACCGTCACACGCGGAGATTGCGCGTTTTGAGACGGAACCACTTCGTCCGTCGCGTCCAGGTTCGCGAGCTCGAGCTCGAAAAAGTCGTGGGTCAGCGCGTTTTCCGGCGAGGCGCGGCTCTCCGGTTCAAACTTCAGCAACTGCAGCAAGAAATCCGAGAAGCGCTCCGCCACGACACCCTGTAATCGCGCGTGGATGATGTTACGCAGCTCGATCATCTTTCGCACGGCTCGTTCGCTTTCCCTGCTCTGTGCTCCGTCCGGCCAGTTCAAGACGGGATCCAGGAAGCGGTTGAACCCTTCACCTTTTTTGAAGTACTTTTGCGCGTGCGCGTCGGCACGTGCGATGACCGCCCGAGGAATCGGGCCGAGCACAACTTCCATCATCGCCAGGTGCTCGAGGTTTTCGTGCGTCTGGAACAACGCGTCTCCGGTCAGTAACTCGACCAAAATGCATCCGACGCTCCATATGTCGCACGGGTAAGACCAACCCATCCCCAAGATCACCTCCGGCGCGCGGTAGTGGCGCGTTGACACCACGGATGAGTGGTGCTGATGTTCAAACGTCGCGCTGCCAAAGTCGATGAGGCGAATGGTGGGATCCATGGGCACTCGTTTCGTGAATTTACTTCCAGATGACACGGGCACGCGCTGATACGCGCTGGACAGGAGCAAGATGTTCTCGGGCTTCAGATCGGTGTGAACAAGTTTCAGGGTGTGCAGAAACGCCACTGCGTGAAGGAGCTGACGCGCGTATTGTTGCACGAGCCCAACCGAGAACGGCCTGTAGTGGTTCTTCCGCAGGAAATCAAACAGGCTCAGACCGCACTTCTCGAAGACCATGCAGATGTGGCCTCTGTAATCGAACCAAGTTTGCATTTTGATGCAGTTGAACTTTCCAGTCGGGTCGTTCTTTTGCACCGTCTTCAACACGTCAATCTCAATCTTCGCCGCATCCCGGTATTTCTGAACGTTGCGGATGATCTTGATGGCACAGTAGCTTCGGAACTTCCGATCCCAGCACTCGAGCACCCTTCCGAACGTGCCTTCGCCGAGCGGTGCCAAGATTTTGTACACGGGCGTGATGTTTTCGCCGAGCTCGTACTGCAAGTGTCCGTCCTGCGGCGTTTGAGATGAAGGGTACAAATAAAGTCAGCGCAAGATCTCGCGCGAGGGGCGCGCGAGCTCCAGACGGCGGCGTTCGCGGCGCAGGGGAGCGCTCACCTTATCATCAGGTCGTAAAGGTGGTGACTGGTGCACTTTGCCACCCACGCTTTTGCCTGAGGTGGCTCTCGCCTTCTTTTCCAGGGCCTCGGCCGTGGCACCGGACGCCTTTCTGTCCTGCTCGGAAGAAATCGAGAAGAAGGGGAAGACAGATGCGCGAACGACGGTTTTGGGGCGGCGGTCAGCACGGAAAACGGAAAGACGCGTCGGAGACTGCTCGGAGCTCGAGTGCAGGGGTCTCGCGCACGCCAATGGCGGAAGCGGCGGCGACGGGCTCTACCCACACCACATACGCGTGAAACGGGGGAGTGTCGGCTTACCTCGAAAGCCTCTTTCTCGTCTCGCTTGCGCTTCTGCGAGCGCGTCACGGCGACGTCGGTAGATCCCCCGGAAACTCCGTGAACCGTCGTAGCCTGAGCGACGGGTGTCACGAGCGGATCTAGCCTGAGAGGGGTGCCGTGCGGGTTGGATACATCCCCCATGACGACCACCGAGCTGAATTCGCTCTAACAACCGTGCTTGTGCGCGTCAATGCTCGTCCGGACTTCCCTTGAGCGAGCGACTCCGACACCGCGTGAGGAAAGAAAAACGCCCCTTCTGTCGCTTTTTTCGTGACAGTGAAAGATGGGGCGCCCCGTTCCCTTGGAACGCCAGGACCCCGCGAGCTAGCTCGTCGCGCACCGAAGACGCTGCGCCCGCCTTCGGGATATTACAGCAGCCCTACCTCGACCCAACCCGAGGTCCGCGCGCCACGAACTGTGCTCTTGGGCCCTGATTCTCGGCGGAGACGACTTGCCCCCGAACAACAACGCCGCATTTTCGCGCGACAAGTCGCGGTCCGACAACGACCGAAAATCGACCGAAAACGTGTCATCAGCGGATAGAGACTCTGCGAAGACCTCTTCAGAGGTACCGCACACCGCAAGCACCGGACCCGGAATTCTGATGATGTCCTGCGCTGTCTCCACGGTTGGTTTTACCTCGCGCGTAGCGCCAGGTGTGTCGTCCCGCCCCGGCAGGACCGCGTCTGTCCCGGCAGGACGCGGTGCGCTGCACGTTGTGGCGGCGAAAAAAAAGTCGAAACGCGATCAGGAGCGCAAGGCTGCGAAGCGAGCCGAGGCTAAGGAGTTGAACGCGAGGTTCGCGGCCGCGAAGGAAGACGCCGGGGACGATGCGGGGGGGGATGCCTCCCCTGCGGCGAAATCGGGCCCCGCGCCTTACGAGGGCACGGGCGCGGTGATGCAGAGCCTCACCATCTGCGGCTCGTTCAAGGAGAAGACGGGGGATAAGCTCCTTGACGGCACAGTGATGGTGCAGGAAGCGGCTGAGAGACTGTTCAAGGCCCCGTTCGTGTGCGCGTCGCACGACGCCGAGGACGTGTTCAACTATGGGAACCAGGCGGCGCTCTCGCTGTGGGGACTGCCCTGGGACGAGTTCGTGGGGATGCCCTCCACTAAGTCTGCGCAGGACGACGACGGCATCCAGTCCGAGCGACGCGAGCTCCTCGACAAAGCCGCGGAGAGCGGCGTCATCAGAGACTACAGCGGCGTCAGGCAGGCGAGCGACGGGCGTAAATTCAAGGTTGACGGCGCGACCGTGTGGACGATCACGAACAAAGACGGGGAGAAAACCGGTCAGGCGGTGCGATTCGACTCGTTCACCTGGCTCAACGAGGACGGCACGGAGGGTGAGGCGATGAGCGTCGCGGAGGGTGGGCAGCTGGTGCCCGCGAAAGCCGCTGCGCCAGCAGACGAGCCCGAAGGGGGCGCCTCACCCGAGGATATCGAAAGGGCCACGAAGGCGGTAGACGAGCAGGCGGTGGAGGTGCGCCGCCTGAAAGACGAAGATGGGCTGACGAACGCGGACCCAGAGGTGCAGGATGCTGTCGCTGAGTTACTCAAGCGCAAGTCCGTGCTCGCCGCGCTTAGGGAGTAGACCAAACGACGACTTTTATGCTTCGGATTGATAAATCGAGCCCGAAACGGTTTCGAAGCTTCGCCCGAAATAGACTCTCTGTGGCGCACGAACGCGAGCGCGAGCGCCCATCCACCGCGTCGCGACCCGCTTCATCGTTGTCAGCACGACGTACAGAGTAGCCAGCGCTCACTCGAGCTCGGAACGCCGAGCGCTGTTACGGAACCCTGCGGTCGAGATCCCCTCAAGCGGAACACATCCTTCCAAAAGCAGATGACAGTTTTGCAAGTCACGTGCCAGCCCTTCGGCATCTTGAACGCGCTGAGAGAGCGCTTCGCGATCCCGTTCAGTGTCACCGCCCTTCTTCGATTCGTGCTCTTCGCTCCTAAGGACACGTTCGTTTACCAGACGCTCGGTGCGTGCGTCAGCCACGACCCCGTGAAATCCTTTCGTTCTCGGAAACGCCCGATCTGACCCAGAAAACGTCCCGATATGTCATCGCAGACTGGATGACCGTGATGCTCGCGACCGGCACCGCGATGTTCAGCATGGTGTATTTCATACTCCTCGAGACCGACAGATTCGGAAAGTTACGCACCGCATTCGATTCGCGTCCGTGGCGTAACCGAGAGAACATGTACCTCTCCGCGAACCTGCCCATCGAGGTCAAACCGATGAAGAGCTCGTGCCCGTTCTCCGCGAAAGCCGCAAAGGGAACGTGTCCCATCTGCAGCACGTGCGCATCGAGGGACGGATACCATCACGGTGACCCGAAAGCGCTGCACAATACCGTGGGGATTGCCATGATTGAGTACGGTATGGCACGCAAAGCTGCTGAGCGCGAAGATAATCCCGTGATGGGCCGCCTTCAGCTCGACACCCTGATCAACTACCGCGGCAACTACTTGTTCGGAACCATAAGTCCCTCGTGTAAAGGGTGCTACTACAAGACTTGGTGCTGGAACGTCGCGTATCGTATGACATGGCAGTCCGCGATCGTTTCTCTCAACTCCATGCTGTGCACGTTCATATTCAGCGCAGATATCACGATCGTCTACGCCGACCTGAAGAACATTCTCCTGTGCGTCTCTGCGTTCTTCTCCGTGTCAACGCTCTGCATGCAACTCACCATCTTGGCAACCGCCATAGTGTTCATCCTCGAGCATCCGTTCATGGACAACGCGTCGCTTCCGGGATGGCTCGACGTGAACAACAGGATCATGATGATGATCGTCCACTACTTCGCGGACCCTAGGGCAAAGTTCGGCGTCGCGCCTACGAAGGAGTATTGGGATTGGCTGAAAGAGGCTCGCTCGCGCGCCAAGTAGGTCGGCGCGTCTCGAAATAGGGCATATGTATTCACCTACGGATTTCTACTACATCGCACATGAGCTACGTAAGATGCGTGCTATTTGAAGAACGTACGGTACTCATCTTCCTGCAACACCGGAAAATACTTCCTCGCCGCTGTTTGCCCAAGACCGAGAAAACCCAGCGAGCTTCTCCTGAACCTCAATGTCCAGGAGTTGTTTCTTTCGTGCAAGAGCCTCCGTGAACTCGCGTTGAATTTCCTCCGCCGTCGCCACGTACATGGCGTTTACCCCGTTCACTTTGTTCGCGAGCTGATTCAGCACACCCTCGAGTTCGCTTATGCGCGCTTGGATATCCCTTCGAGACGAGAACGGCGACGGAAGTGAGGGAGGGATGGGTCGTGTCAGTCACCAATGCAAAACTGTCGAGGCGAGCGACGCTCGCGCGGAACCGACGCGGGCGCGTCTTCGACGGCTTGCGTTATCTAAGTACGCACCGCTTAAACACGTCAGCCTCCTTCAGTTTTGCTCGTTTTTCCTGCTCCATCGATTGCACCATGTCCTCGAGCTCCGCGCGCAAATCCACTTGGAAACCTTCCAACGCTTTGCTTGCCTCCTTGCGCGCTCTCACCTCCTCTGTGCGCTTTGCCAGCAAGAAATGCCTCTCTCTAAGGCGAAGCATTTCCGCTTGTAGACGGAGCTCCTCAGCATCAAGCTCGTGTTCGTCCACCTCGGAGACGGTCGTGTCATCTCGAGACGTCCCCATCGTGAGTCTCGCATCCCTCGCAGCGTCATCCGATTCCGCATTCCCAGAGGTGTCCTTCTGATGCCTTCCAACCCGTCCCTTGGCGTTATTCTTACCCTTCGATCCCAGGCTCTTGCCGTTGTCGCCGCCCTGAAGACCAACGGAGGCACTCCCATTGCGGTTGCCCCGTTTGCGTGTTTGATGTGACTTTAGGTTTGCAATATTTAGTTTGGGTACCTTCGGCCGCGTCGGGCCGGCATCCTCCCCGCGGTCCACGTCCATCTCGGGTTCTCGGCGCTCGCTTGTTTGAACTTGCTTGTGCGAGTTATATTTGTGGCAACAACGTCCGAGTTTGCATCACTTCGACAGTTCGACTCCGCGATGGGCGGAAAACGAGGCAGAGGCAAAGACTCGGGCGGGGGGTATGAGGACCAATACGGGGGGGGATGGTCAGGCGGACATCGAGATCACTTCAGCGGGCCAGGTGGAGGCGGAGGTGGCGGGGGCGGAGGGATGACTGGCGGCGGGGGGGCCGGTGGTGGCAAAGCTGGCTCAGGCGTGACCTACAAGCGGCAGCTCCCCAAGTTCCTCCAGCAGCATGCCCACCTACTGCAGCGCGAGGGAGGTCAAGACGACTCAAAGAAGGCGTGGGAGGACTACGGTCACTCTGATGTGCTCGCGAAGTACGGTGATGAGGACGACATTGCCAGCAACGCGCGTAGAGGTCTCGGATCGAATCCCGGGAGCAACCAACAACCCGGCGCTGTCTCCGACGTCGAGGAGCGCGAGCGAAAACAGGAGATGGCAAAGGTCGAGAAGGGCAAAGGGAACAGGGCATTTTCGGAGAAGCGATACGAAGATGCGATTCGGAGTTTCACGCGATGCATCGAACTTGACCCTGATGACAAAGTGTTCTATTCGAACAGGTCGGCGGCGCACGCAGCGACAAACGACTTTGAAGCGGCGCTCAAAGACGGAGAATCCGCGGTGCGTCTCGCGAAGGATTGGGTCAAGGGACATATTCGGGTTGGCGCTGCGAGTATGGGACTCAAGCGGTACACGGATGCACGTGAGAGCTATGAGCGTGCTTTGAGGTTAGACGAGGACAACGACCAAATAAAGGTGAGCTTGAAGGAGGCGGCAGAGAAGGAGGAACAGAGCATCAAGTCGGGAACAATTGTTTTCGCCGCGAAACGAAAACGAGTCGAGGACGGGAAGAAGTCCGCCGTGCACGCGGGGAAGAAAGTAAAGAACAAAACGTTGTTGTCCTTCAACGAAGAGGAAGACGAGTGATGTTTTCAATGTCAATCTAGGTCAGCGATGGAGCCCTTCGTGGCGTCGCTCGTCGGCAGCGCCAACTTGGAAGCTTTCTCTTCCGCCTGAAAACGTTTACGCATGTCGTCGAGCTTCTTCTTTTTCTTCTTGCGCTCTTGCTCCCGCTGGATTCGCTGCAGCCGGGGAATCTTGTACAAGTCTTCGAGGTTCGATATGACAGGCACATCAGGGTGTTCGCGCTGTGTCTTTTCGTCGTTCGTTTCCTTGTCCGACTCGTCGCTTGCCCACCCGCCGTCGTCGCCGTCGAACGCGTATTCTTTCAGTGCGATGTCTTCCCACTCTGCGACGACGTCTCCGGGGGGCGGCGCGACGGCGTCTTTGCGTGCAGCCACGCCTGAAACTTCAGCTTCATAGACATGGAGAGAATACGGGCTCTGAGCGATGGGCGTTCCACCAGAGGTAATTTCGACACGATAAAACCCTTTACGCGAGGGCTTGAATGACACGCGATACTGTCCATCGCCGTCATCGGCGATCTCGACGTCGTCAATGACAGCGTCGCCGGAGGCAATAGAAACGTCCAGGGGAAAATGCGTCGAAAGTTTTCCCTGCGCGGCGTTCCCGTGCCTGTCGACGCCGCGCACGTAAAAGGCGCTATCTTCGCCGACCTTAGATTTCCGCACGCCGTCGCCGTTAACTTCACAGCATCTCGGAAACGGCCGCGCTGGCAGAATCTTTACCTGGTACGGTGAGTCCGCGACGTGTTCGTCGCCGCCGATCAAAACGGAGCAAACGTACGCTCCGGCGACGGCGGTTCGAAATTTCACCGAATACGTCCCGTCATCGCGATCGACGACGTCAGCAAAAGCGACGTCACCTGTTTTGCTGTTCTCGAAACGCACGTAGAACTCGTCGCCTCCGTTGAGACGCTTGTTCTTCACCTCGTCGCGTGCCTCGATGGTGAACACGGTGTGTTCACCGGCGACACCGCGGCTTAGGCCGGGACCCGAAACTTTCGTGAAGGTTGGATCCGCCGTGCTCTGCAGCCAGCAGTCCTCTTCCCACTCGCCGCGAAACACCGAGCCGTCCGCATACGAGCAGGCACCGTATCCGTGTCGCGTATCGTTTTCCCAGTCACCCTGGTACACTTCGCGGCTGCTTGCGTTCGTCATCTTCCCCTTCCCATGACGTTTTCCGTTTACCCACTGTCCTTCGTACACGGAGCCGTCGGGGTACAAGCGCTTGCCGACACCCTCGGGCAAGTCGTTTCTCCACTCACCTTGGTACCGCCCGCCGTCGGCGTATTTCGCAGACCCAGAGCCGTGCCGGAGATTGTTGCTCCAGACGCCCTCGTACGTCTCGTCCGTGGAATCGTATTTGCCCTCACCGTGGCGCGAGTCCTCCTTCCATTCGCCTTCATAGGAAGTTCCGTCCGCGTACACGCACTTTCCCCGGCCGTGCCGGGAGTCGTCCTTCCATTCGCCGTCGTACTTGTACGCGCCGGACAAGTGAAACGTCCCAACGCCGTGTCTGAGGTCCTCCTTCCACTGACCGTCGTACTCCATCCCGCCGTCACCGGACGAAAACTTGCCTTTCTCGCGCATGCCTCTATCGAACGTCCCTTGGTAAAAGCTTTTGTCCGCGTACGAGTATCGCCCGCGGCCGTCCACGAAGTCGTCCACCCACTCGCCCTCGTACACGTCGCCGCTCGCGAACCGAAGC
>MDSV01128188.1_pt1 | contig 49866 bp, 49 predicted proteins | sample 810851 | NCBI WGS metagenome assembly MDSV01 (sample SAMN05326640, study PRJNA326480) | marine metagenome | isolation source: seawater | place: Atlantic Ocean: North East | collected 2012
ACTAACCAAGCTACGCTTGATTATGTTGAGACTTTAGTTGAAACTGATGGTACTCCTGAGAATTATATCGTAAATGGAGATGTATTAATTACTGCTGCTACTGCAACAGGTTATGATACTGGATATATTGCTGCAATTTCTGCAATTACTGGTAAATTAGCTTCTGTTATAGGAACTGTAACTATTACAACTGGAGCTACAGATGCTGGTTTAGATATCGCTCAATTAACATACGTTAGTGGGGGATTGGATATAACTGGTGCAATGCCAGCTAATTTTTCTGTTACTACTGCTGCCTATGTAGCATTAGATCTTGAAGTTGCTGATATCACATTAACAAGTTTAACTTCTGCTGCTGGCGGTGTTACTATTGATGCTACAGGAACTACAACTATTACTAATGTTGCAATTACTAACTTAACTAATGGTTCTGTAATTACTAGTGCTGCTACTCTAGCTTTATCAAATGCTGATGTGAATCTTGGAGCGGGTCACCCTGCTGCTACTACTACAGCTAAGAGTTTAATTGCTGGAAATGCAACAGACGCCTTAACAAGCGCTTCTATTGTTACAACTGGTGATGTTACACTTGCATCAAAAGTTGTCTCAGGAACTACAATTAATGCTGGTGGTGCTGTTACTCTATCGAGTGGTGTGGCAGGATCAACATTAGATAATTCATCAGTATTTGCTGGAGGAGACGTTGTAATTAATGCAGTTGGTCTTGGTGGAACTGGTACTGCATCTGCTAGTATAAGTTCTGGAGCTGGATCATATAGCATTTCATTTCCAAATGCAACAGCTACTGCTTCTGCATTTAGTGCTACTGCTTCTGGAAGTACTGTATCGATGCCATCATTACACACAATTGCTGGTGGGATATTAACCTTAGGAGGTACTGGAGTTACACTAACAGGACTAGCTACAAACTCAACAGGTCTTACTGTTGCAACGGCTACAGATCTTAGTCTTCCGGCACTAGCTAATGGAACTGGAAAGGTAACTGCTACTGCTGCTACTAATTTTAGTGCCCCATTATATACTACTGGAGGAACTATTGATCTAGCTGCTGGAGCTTCGGTTGCTGTTAAAGCTCTTGGAGCTGCAGCCAACTTAAGTGATCTTGCTACAATTTCAGCTTTGACAGTTACTGAGCAAAATACATCTTTAGACTTATCTACTGCTGTTAAAATGGTAACTTTATCATATGGCGCTGCTGCTTCTGCTGCTGCTGCTTCTGAAGCTACTGATTTAACTGTTAATCATTCAGCTGGAACAAGTTCTTTAACGACTGTAAGTCTTTCTGGAGGTATGGATAATGTTATAATTAAAGCTCCTTTGATGACAAGCTTATCTTCGGGAGGTACAATTAGAACTCTTACTACTTCAGGAACTGCATTAACAGCGGTATCTATTGGTCACCAAGGACATAATGGTGGTTTACCAAGTGAAGTAACTATTGCAGATACTAAAATTACATCTCTTGATTTATCATCTTTAAAATGGATAGGTGGAATATCTGTTACTGGAAACACTTCATTAACGGCTATTACAATGCCTACTGACACTGCAGCTGCTAATAATGCAAATGTTGCAACTACTGGACGTGTTACTGTTACTATAACTGGTAATAAATTATCTGGTGCTTGGACTGATGCTGTTCCTGCAACAGGATCTAACCTATATGCAGAGGGATCATTCTCTACTGCTCCTGGTATTACTGGTGCTAAAACATGGTTAAATGCATTACTTGGTAATGTTGTTATTGCTACAGCTTCTGTTACATACTCTATTGAGATTGATGATGCTGAAGCTGCGATGAGAGCTGATAATAGTGACTCTGTTGCTCTTGATGCTGATAACCCTCAGACGATTGATAATGCAACTGAATTAGCATTACTTCCTAACTAATATTTAGGAGAAAATATTTCTCTTGAATATATAAAAAGAGATTTATTAAAACCCCCTCAATTATGAGGGGGTTTTTTATTATCTAAATTCAAGGAATGTTAGGTGCTTAATTTTCATACCAAGAATTTTAATTGACAATGTAATTACTAAAATTTCTCTGGTGTTATTAATTTCTTAAATTACATGATATTTGAATAAACTAACCACTATGAAAAAATTTATAAGTAAGGTAATTAATGAATTTTCAAAGGAAATTTTTAAGAACCAGTCTTCTTTCAGAGAAAATATGATTGATTTATTTCATTCTTTTTCTTTGAAAAACAATATTCAAATTATAAGAGGTAATATTAAAATAGATGGCATAAGCTTTGAAGAAAATAAATCTAAATTTAGGGCAAATACAGAATATTCAGAACATCAAATTTCTAGTTCTTATACAGAAAAGTCAACGCCAGATTATATGCTTCAGATAATAAATGATAATAAAAAAGTTATTCAAGATTATTTAGGCGCAAATTATCGAATAGAAAAAACTTTATTATTTAGAAATTATAATATTCCTGCATATCTTAAAACCTATGACATCTATTCAAATATATGGCATTTAGACTCTCACAATGGTTTTAAATTATTAAAAATATTTGTGCTTTTACATGACACTGGAGATGATGATGGTCCTTTTTATTTTTTAGAAAGAAAAGATACGGTTAAGTATTGGAACAAATTAAGAGATAGATGGACTTTTCAAAACATGAAAAAACTTGAAAAGTTTGATGAAGAAAAAAAGTTTACTGGTAAAAAAGGTGACTATGTAATTATAAATACTTCAATTTGTATGCACAGAGGGTCAATTCCAAAAGAGTATAGGGATATGGCTCAAACTGTAATTTATCCCAAATGGATTAAAAACTAGTAAAGTGAAAAAATAAAATATGGATGATTATTTAAAATGGGTTTATAAAAAAGACATAATTGGTCTATACGGGAATCAAGTTAATAATTATAAAAACGCAACAAACACTTTACTGTAGTTTAGTAAGCAGATATTTTTTATACCTTACTAAAATAGTCCATTATAAATATGACTTAAAATTTAAGAATTTATATATATATATTTGTAGATGTATCAAAACAAATATGTTTTTTTTGACCATTTAAAACGATAAAAAGTTCTAATCAAGTTCTAATTATAATTATTGGGTTAAATCTCATTATAAATTTGACTCTAAAATTTAATATAGCGCTTCGATATTTTAAATAAATAATAATAACCCAATTCAATGGCTGTTTATAAAGAAAATACTTTTGATGAAATTATAGACACAATTTCGATTGAACGTCAACGAAGGATTAATTGTTTTAAGTCTCCAGATTCAAAGGCGATAAAACTATGGAAATTGATGTGTAGAAACTACACCAAAGATCATAAATCAAGTCTTTATGATGCATTTGATTTTGCTAATAATTTAAATTACAAACATCCTGGAGTTTCAAGTAAAGTTTATTTTTCTCATCCATTACGTGTTGCATCTTTTTCTGGTATATTATCTGAAAAAAAATCAGTAGATTATCCAGTTTTAGGATTGTTACATAATGTTCTTGAAGTCTCTGCTGTTAAAGCTAAAAACTTAAAACAATCATTTGGGTATTCTATTTTGAAACAAATTGAAGTATTAACTGTAAACCGAACTTATCAATGGGATAAGATATATAAAAAAGAATATTATGATATGATTATTAATCAACCACATTCATGTAGAGTTGTTAAAATAGTTGATAAATTTGACAATCTATTTTTACTTCATACGAATCCAAATAAAATAATAAAACAGAAATATCTTGATGAAATAGATGAATACATTGTTCCAATGGCACAAAAAGATTTACCTAAAATATTTAATTATTTAAGTAATTTGATTCAAGATTGTAAAGAATTAGCATTTATATAAAAAAATGAAAAACGATTTAAATAATAAAATTGCAATTATAACAGGCGCATCAAAAGGAATGGGTTTAGCTACAACAAAAGCATTTTTAGATCAGGGTGTTAAAGTCATGATGGTCTCTAGAAATAAAGAAAACTTATATGAAATTTCAAATAAGTTTTTGACACAGGGATATGATATAGATTTTACTGTAGGAGATGTATTTGATGAGCATTTAGCTAAAAAAGTAGTTGATAAAACTATAAAAAAGTGGGGTAGGGTGGATATTTTGATTAATAATGCTGGAGGACCACCAATGGGAACTTTATTAGAGCAAACAAAAGAATCTTGGGATAAGGCACTTCAAATAAATTTACTAAGCGTTATAAGATTTACTCAACAAGTAGTTCCTTATATGATAAAAAACAGTTGGGGAAGAATTATATCGATTACATCCACTTTAGCAATTGAACCGTCATCATCTATGGTCTTATCTTCAACTGCAAGAGCGGGTGTAAGTGCTTTTACAAAAGCAATCTCTTTGGAGCTTGCCGAATATAATATTTCTGTCAATGTAATTTGTCCTGGAGGTGTTTTGACCGATCGATTAAAAGAATTATTGGTAGTTCGGTCTAAAAAAGAAAATATACCTTATGAAGAGCTGCTATTTAAGAGTGAACAAGGGATTCCTGCTAAACGATTCGCAGATCCATCAGAAATAGCCAATGCCATTATCTTTTTATCTTCCCAAAAAGGCGCTTATATTAATGGAGTTAGTTTACCCGTAGATGGAAGTTTGTTAAAATCTTTTTAATTAAAGATGTTTAAGTCAGATATTTTTTCAGAACCCACTCCAAAATGGTTTCAGATTGACCAAGAGAAAAAAGAGGAGTTTAGTTTTCTAGCCTCGGCTTTTTTTGGAAATAATTTCTCAGGAAATTTTAAAATATATTATTCAGGTGCATTAGAAATAAATTCAAAGAATTTTAAAGTAGTTCAAGGAAATTCAATTTTTTTATTAAAAAAATTAAATAATCATTTTATTCCAAGTACAATATTAAATACTATAAAAATCATTAAATTTTTATATGATAAAGGTGTTCAAGTGTCCAGGCCAATAAAATTTAAAAATAAAAGTTATATTTTTAAGCAAGATTTTTCTTCTTACACAATTAATGAATTTATTGAAGGAGATTACTTTTCGGGAACCAAAAACCAACTAGAATCTGCCCCTCAATTAATCGCAAACTTTGTAAATGAGCTTTCAAAATTACCCAAAGATGTATATCCTTTAAACGGTCCTAATTATGAGTATAATCATTTGAAATCAACGATAGAAAAAATAAAGAGACATAAGAAAGCATGGAGTAAAATATTTGGCACTGAACTCTCTGAATTAATTAATGATTCATTTGGTACAATTGAGATTGTTATGGAAAAGTTAACTGATTTTGATTTTAAAGGAGGGCCTGTTTTGCCCAATCATTATGACATTCATCCACATAACCTATTATACATAGAGGATGAATTAAAAGCTGTAATAGACTACGATTCCATTAAATTATCCCCAATTGGCTATGGAATTGCATTTTCTGCCATGAAATTATGCAGACAGTCAATTGCTGAAAATCCAGATTTGTGTCCAAAAAGTACAGGATACATTTTTAAAGAAAAACTTCTAAACAATTTAAATATTGAAAAATCTTGGATGAGCAATTTTTTAAATTTAGCATTAGTAGAGATTATGAGACGAATTTGTATTATTATAAATCTAAATTTAGACAAAAAAAATACGGATTGGAATAAAGTACTCCCCATTCAATTATTACACTTAAAAGAAGCACAAATACTATTTGAAAAATGAAAATAAAAACTTTAGCTCTTGTACAGGCTAGAATTGGGTCGACTCGGTTGCCTGGTAAAGTGATGAAATTAATTAATAAAACTCCAGTAATAGAACTTTTATTGAATAGGCTTTCTAAAAGTGAAAAAATCGATCAAATAATTGTAGCAACTTCAGTTAAAAAAGAAAACGATAGGTTGGTAGCTCATGTAAATAAGTTAGGTTTTGAGTCATACCGAGGAAGTGAAGAAGATGTTTTAGACCGTTTTTATAATGCTGCAGTTAAATTTAATGGAGATAATATTGTCCGGATCACGGCTGACTGTCCTTTAGTTGATCCTGTTCTTGTTGATAAGCTAATAGAAGCATTTTTAAGTAAAGATTCTGTAGATTATTATTCAAATGCTATTCATCCAACATATCCTGACGGACTTGATGTCGAAGTTTTTAGTTTTGAAGGTTTAGAAAAATCTTGGCTTGAGGCAAAAATGCCGAGTGAAAGAGAGCATGTCACTCAATATTTTTATAATTCAAATGAATTCACAATTGCAAATTTGGGATATCATATAGATTATTCAAAAGAAAGATGGACTTTAGACGAAGAATCTGATTTTATTGTTATTAAAAATATTTTTAATCATTTCTATCCCAGAAATGATTTCAGTTGGCTTAAGGTGATAGAACTAAGAGACCAGCAACCACATTTGTTTGAATATAATAAACATATTAAACGAAACGAAGGTCTAATAAACAGTAAGATAAAAGATCAAGAGAATGGATTTTAATCTTATTACAAGACTGAAGGTCTCTCTACTTGCGCATTTTATTATTTTAATTATAATACTTTAAATAAAAAGACAATTGTGACACCTATAATTAAAAACCCAAAAGGAAGAATAATTGATATCTTCCAGTGAGAAATCTTCTTATTTAATAAAATATGATGTAGGTGATTATTGTCTGGTCTAAAAGGAGATTTTTTATTTTTAATACGGATAATAAATACTCGAAGCAAATCTACAAGCGGAAATAAAAGAATAAGTATACAAAGTAAAGGTTTGTTAAAAACAAAATCTAGATTATAGTTAGGGCCCAGAAAGTAAAAGGTATAAATAGCAATTATAGTCCCTAAAAACAAAGATCCTGCATCACCTAGAAACACTTTGTTTTTGTTTTTAAAATTATAGAAATAAAGAGGAATTAAGCTAGCAAGAGTTATGGTTCCTAAAGTGAATAAATTTGAATTTCCCAAATGAAAAAATTCAAAAAGAAAGATGATTTTAAATACTTCAGTTAAGGCGAGTCCATCAATTCCATCAATAAAATTTATACTATTAACAATAATTAGAAAAACAAAAATGGTAAATAATTGAGCACCAATTCTAGGAATTTCATCAAGTCCTAAAATTCCATAAAAATTATCAATTACCAGACCTTGATCAATAATCATTTTTGCAACTATAATCTGGATGAAAAATTTCATTTTAAAATTAGCATTATAAAAATCATCATAAACCCCTGTTATAAACATCATACTTATTGGGACAAGTAAAGAAAATTCATACGGTTCAATTCCAATCAAATACCAAAAAAAACTTATTATAAATATTGTTAAAAAACTGGAAGCGCCTCCTGTTCGTGATGCTTTTACAGAATGGGAGGATCTGTGGTTTATTAAATCAACTTTATTTAAACCAAAAAATATCCTTTGAACAATTGGAGCACAAATAGCTGAAAGAGTAATTACGCTTAATAATATATATAAATTCATGGTTGTAAAGTTATAAATTATCTTTTTGTAGTAAATTGTCTTAAATTTATCGACTTAAAATCTCTTCATGGCAAGTGTCCAGACTAGTAAAAGTATAGAAACTAAAAATTTTATTCCGTCACTTTTAATTATTGCGTTTTTATTAGTAGGATTTGTTCCAAATATTGAAGCTGTTGATAAAGTTGCTCCTCAATGGGTTTATTTAACTGTAATAAATATTATATCATCAATTTATTTATTTTTTAAAAGAAATGAATATGAGAAAATTATTTATAATGTCATAAATACTGGAGTATCTCTTTTTTATATCGGGTTTTTATTTTGGGCAAGTTTTTCTTATTTCTATTCAATAAATGATATTGAAGCACTTGTAAATATTCCGAGACATTTAAATACAGTTTTAATGTATTTATATATTGGAATTTTTATTTACAACATAAAAGAAAAAAATATATTGATTTCCTGGTTCATTACTTTTGTGCTTTCAATTGAGGTTTATGCTGTTTTTATTCAAGCTATTGATATGATTAGTTCGACAGGGTCAATATTTGCTGATGATTTGAAGGGGGTTACTGCAAATAGAAATATTACTGCTTTTTCAATTGCATTAAAAATACCTTTTGCATTATACTTAATTGAAAGAATAAAAAACAAATATCTTTTATTTGTTTTTCTAACAGTAGTTTTCTTTAGTCTTCTAGATCTATCCATGATATCAAGTAGAGCATCATTTATAGCTGTTGGCTTAATTTTAGTAGGTTATATATTTATACATTTTTATAAATTTTTTATTTTAAAGACAAATAAAAAAATTTTTTTAAGAATAGGATTCTTTTTAATTCCTTTAGTCCTAGCAATTTTAATAAATCAACTATACTTTTCATCAAAAGGAGTAGATGCTTTGGATCGAGCAAGTACTATTGCATTAAATACCACTGATGATTCAATATCAAAGCGTTTGAGATATTATGAGGATGTACTAAGTCATATGCTGGATAACCCAATTTTTGGAACTGGTATAGGCAATTGGAAATTCGAATCAATTAAATATGATCGATTAAGAATCGATGGTTACATTGTGCCATATCATGCTCACAGTGATTTTATTCAGTTAGGAGCGGAATTGGGTTTTATAGGATTTTTTTTATATCTATTTATTTTTTTGAGTGCAATTTATTTTATTTATTATATTCTATTTAAATCTAAAATAGATGTTGACAATAAAATATTTTCATTTTTTTTAATTATTTCCTTAGGGGTTTATTTAATAGATGCAAATTTAAATTTTCCCATTGCTCGACCCCAAGAATTAGCTCCTTGGGCATTGATTATGGGATTAATTAATTTTTATTATATCAAAAGCTTAGATAAAAACTTTGAAAGAAAGAATTTAAATATAATATTGAAAACTACTTTCCCGGCTCTGTCATTTTTTATACTAATTCCAAGTCTTTCATCTACATATCAAACATATAAATCTCAAGTTTCTCAGATGATTATTCTTCAGGATTTTAATACTGATCAATATAATATTTCATTTAATCAAATAGAGTCTTATATCCCTTCATTTCCAAATGTAACTGTAACAACAATTCCTATAGATGCAATTAAAGCAAGGTATTATTTTCATTATAAAAAATATGATAAGGCTTTGGAATATGCCTTAAAAAGTAGATCAGCGAATCCATACCTGTTTTATGGTGAAATAATCGCATCTAAAGTATACAGATTAAGAGGTGATTATGAAAATGCAAAATTAGCATTAGAAAAAGCATTTTTTGGTTTGCCAAATAATAATTTACATATCGGGGAGTATTTGAAAATTATATTAGATTTAAAAGATAATGATGCATTGGAAAGAGCATATCCATTACTAACAGAAACTAATAGTATTAATGGATGGAAGTCATACCTTGTTACAAAAGCTAATTTAATTGAACCAGGAGATCCAATTCTAATAAAAAGAGCAGAAAAAGCTAGAGAATTATTTCCTTATGATGATGAATTCAGAAAAATACTTAAAACTGCAAAAATTGGAATTCAAAGAATAAATAAAGCTTTTGAAATAAGTAAACAAGCTCAGATTAAATACCAAGACCAGCAATACTTTGAAGCCTCAAAATTATATGATAAATCAATTGAGCTTGATCCTCATGAATACTCTTATTATGAAAATGCTGCACTGTGTTTCTATGCTATTAATGATTTAGATAATGCTCTTAATAGAATTAATGTAGTTGTCAATGAAATGAATCCATTAAATGGAAAGTGTGAATATATTAAGGGTTTAATATACCTCAAATTGGGTGTTATTGAAGATGCTTGTTCTTTATTTCAGACATCAAATGCCAGTGGATTTTCAAATGCTCAATCAGTTCAAAATCAATATTGCAAGCAATAAAGTTTAATATTAACTTAATTTTAAGTACCTTTGTTACTTGATAAATATTAATATTAAGTATTTCATTAATGTTAGGTGAGCTGATAACTTCTAAAACGCGATTGCGCTTGATGATTAAATTCTTTATTTCACAAGCCAATCGCGGTTATCTTAATGGTTTAGCATCTGAGATGGGAGAGTCCACAAATTCTATAAGAAAAGAATTAAACCATCTTTATTCGGCTGGTTATTTGGAAAAAGTAAAACTAGATAATAAAATAGAATATAAAGCAAACAGTAAGCATCCGTTATTTGATGTTCTTAGAAAGGTTGTTTTAAAGCATCTTGGGCTGGAGGATATGGTTGAAACAGTTCTTAGTCGTATGGGGTATGTTAAACAAATTATAATTGTTGGAGATTATGCAAAAGGTATAGACTCTGGAAATATTGAAGTCTTTTTAATTGGAGACAATTTAGACATGGAATATATTTCTCAATTAGAAAATAAGATTGAAAAACTTATAAAAAGAAAGGTTAGTTTTTATTTAGCGAATAAGTTTATAAGTGATCAGCCACACATTGTTTTATTTAACGAAAAAAAATGATAATGATTTCCATTGAAAAAGAAGAAAGACCCTGGGGTAGATTTTTTGTGTTGCACGATGAACCAAACTATAAATTAAAAAGAATTGAAGTTGATCCTGGAGGGAGATTATCGTATCAATATCATTATAAAAGATCTGAGGCATGGACAATTGTTGAAGGATCTGCCACAATAACTCTAAATGGCATAACAACTGATTATAAAGCTGGACAAACGATATTGATTCCAAAGGAAAATAAACATAGGATTGAGAATAAAACTAATCAAAAAGTTGTTTTAATTGAAGTGCAAACAGGATCTTATTTTGGAGAAGATGATATAGTAAGAATTGAGGATGATTACAATAGAAAATAATTATGAAAAAAGCGGTAATAGTTTCAGGATATTTTAACCCACTACATAAAGGACATATTGAATATTTTAAACTTGCTAAAAACATTGGGGACAAATTGTTTGTTATTATAAATAATGATTATCAAAGAGTATTAAAAAATTCAAAAGAATTTATGCTTGAGGATGAAAGGTGTTTAATTGTAAGTGAACTTAATGTTGTTGAAAAAGTTTTTTTGTCTATTGATAAAGATAGAACTGTATGTAAAACAATTGAAAAAATTCATTCTGAGTTTTCTTCGAAATTTGAATTATTTTTTGCTAATGGCGGAGATCAAACCAATTATTCTTCCCCCGAAACTCCAATATGCTTGAAATTAGGAATAAAACTTTTAGATGGGCTTGGTAATAAAATTCAATCGTCATCTTGGTTACTAAAAAATCAAATTTAACTTGATGAATATAAAAAATATATGTTGTATTGGAGCAGGTTACGTTGGAGGACCAACCATGGCTGTTATTGCACTAAAATGTCCCAATTTAAAAATAACAGTTGTTGATAAGGACTATGAAAAAATCAAATCGTGGAATGGAGATTTAAATAAACTTCCTGTTTTTGAGCCAGGTTTAAAAGAAATAATTAAAGAAGTAAGAAACAAAAATTTATTTTTTTCTACTAATATTGATGTTCAAGTTGATTTATCGGAAATAATATTTATGGCTGTTAATACACCAACTAAAGATAGTGGAGAAGGTGCAGGAATGGCTGCAGATTTAAAATACGTAGAAGCTTGCGCAAAACATATTGGAAGAGTTGCAAAAACTGATAAAATTGTAGTTGAAAAATCAACTCTGCCTGTAAGAACTGCAGAAAAAATTAAAGAAATTTTAAATTCTGAGGCGAATGGAGTCAAATTTGAAGTTCTTTCTAACCCAGAGTTTTTAGCCGAAGGAACAGCAATTCAAGACTTATTTAAATCTGATAGAGTTTTGATAGGGGGAGATAACTCGGAATCAGGAAAAAAAGCTGTACAATTATTAGTCGATATCTATTCTAATTGGATTCCTAAAGATAAAATTTTAACGACAAATGTATGGTCAGCAGAGCTTTCTAAATTAGCTTCAAATGCTATGCTTGCTCAAAGAATTTCGTCAATCAATAGCCTCTCTGCTTTGTGTGAAAAAACAGGTGCAAATATAGATGAAGTTTCTAAGGCAATAGGAATGGATCATAGAATTGGAAAAAATTTTCTAAAGGCATCCGTTGGCTTTGGAGGTAGTTGTTTTCAAAAAGACATTTTAAATCTTGTATACCTATGTCGATATTACAGTTTAGATGAGGTTGCAGATTATTGGATTCAAGTTGTCAAAATTAATAATTATCAAAAAGAAAGATTTTCTAATAAAATAATTCAGCACTTAAGAAGTAAAACCTCAAATAAAGAAGTAACTCTTTTAGGATGGTCTTTTAAAAAAAACACAAATGATTCAAGAGAATCTGCCTCCATATATATTTGTGATTATCTTTTATCATCAGAAATAAAAATTAACATATATGATCCTTTAATAAGTAAAATCAAAATCATATCTGATCTAAAAGCATTATGGAGATTAAAAAATAATTCTGTTAGTGAGATAAATAATAAAATGAAGAAATTAAATTTTTTTACAAATTCTGATGATGCAATCAAAGACTCTGAAGTAATTGCAATATTAACTGAGTGGGATGAGTTTAAAAAAATTAATTGGAAAAAAATAACAAAATCCTCGAAGGTTTTTGATGGCAGAAATATAACACATCATTATCATTATTCAATTGGAAAATAAATGGATAATAAAGCTATAGTATTTGACAGAGATGGAACTTTAATAAAATACGTTCCATATTTACACAATGAAGAAAATGTTCAATTAATTTATGGTGTAAGTGAAGCTTTAAGATTATTAAAAAACAAAGGGTATAAACTTTTTTTACATACAAATCAATCTGGAGTAAGCAGAGGATATTTTACCCTTGAAGATGCAAAAAAATGTAATAAGGAAATGCTTCGATTAATAAATTTAGGAGATAATTTATTTGATAAAATATGTATTGCAACTGATTTTCCTCCTGAGAAAAACTCTTATAGAAAACCCTCTCCAAGGTTTGGAAATGAAATAATGCATAAGTATAAAATAGATAAATCCAATCTTATTTATATTGGTGATAATATTTCAGACCTAGAAACGGCTAAGAATATTGGTTGTATTGGTTATGGGCTTAATTGTGGAGTTCCTAATCTAAAAATAAAACTTAAAAATAGAAGAGATTTAAACTATCCAATTTTAAATAACTTGTTTGAAGTTTTACAAAAAATAATTTGAGATTAAAAAGATGAATTTAAAAAAATATATAATTTCAAATAACTCCTCAATTAGAGAGTCTATTAAAAAAATAGATAAAAATAAGGGAGGATTCATTTTAATATCCAATTATAATAATCAAATAATTGGTATTGTTACAGATGGTGATATAAGAAGAGGATTACTTAAAAATCATGATTTAGATCAAAATATTGAAACTTGTCTTAATAGTAATTTTTTATATGTCAATTCAGATTTTTCATATGAGAATATTTATAAGAAATTAGATGATAAAATAAGTTTTATTCCAGTTTTAAATGATAAAGATGAACTTGTTTCAATTATAACAAAAGATAATATTCCATTAAGATTTGAAAAGGAAACCTATGCAAGAGCCAAGTCACCGGTAAGAATTAGTTTTGGTGGAGGTGGATCTGATACCACATCATATTTTAAAGATAATAACGGAGCTGTAATTAACTCTACAATATCTATATACAGTCATTCTACTTTATATCGTAGAAATGATAAAAAAATATGTATTGATTCTTTGGATCTAGATAAAAAAATGGAATACAATAGTATTAAAGATTTAAAAATCAAAGATGAGTTCAAATTAATTAATGCTTTAATAAAAACTATTAATCCTGAATTTGGATTTAATCTAATTATTCAATCTGACTTTCCTAAATCATCTGGTTTAGGTGGTTCTTCAGCGGTCTTATCAGCAATTATTGGATGTTTTAATGAATTTAGAAAAGATAAATGGACGCTTTACGAAATGGCAGAAATTGCTTTCGAGGCAGAGAGGTTGCATTTGGGAATCAGTGGAGGTTGGCAAGATCAATATGCTACTGTTTTTGGAGGATTTAATTTTATTGAATTTAGGGCTGATGAAAATATAGTTTTTCCAATGAGATTGAACAATAAAATTATTTGTGAATTAGAAGAGTCTTTAATTTTATGCTATACAAAAACAAATCACAATTCAAATCTAATTCATGAAAATCAAAAGTCAAACACTTCAAATATTGAGATAAATAATAATATAAAGTCGAATGTAAAACTTACTTATGAAATGAGAAAATTTTTACTTAAAGGTGATTTGATTCAACTAGGAAGAAGTTTAGATAAATCGTGGGAATATAAAAAATCTTTTAGTTCTATAATTTCAAATAATTTTTTAGATGAAATTTATAATGAAGCTAAAATTAATGGTGCTTTAGGGGGAAAATTATTAGGTGCTGGAGGTGGAGGATATTTTTTGTTTTTTGTGTCACCTATCAATAGAAATAATTTAATATCATGGATTTCTAAGAACAATCTCAAGTATGTTCCTTTTAGATTTGAGGATAAAGGTATACAATCATGGTCAATAAGAAAATAATGAGAATAGGCAAGTTTGATATAGGAAAAGAAAGAGTTTTTATCATAGCTGAAATTGGAAATAATCACAATGGTGATTTTAAAAGAGCTAAATTAATGATTGATAAAGCAATTGAAATGAATGCAGATTGCGTAAAGTTTCAAATGCGTAAAATTGATCAAGTATATAGGTCAAGAAGTATAAAAAAATCAGGAGAGGACCTTGGGACTGAATATATTATTGATCTTATTAAAAAATTTGAATTAACAGTAGAACAACATAAAGCTCTTTCTGATTATTGTAAATCAAAAGGGATTTTATATATGTGCACTCCATGGGACAAAAAGAGTGTTGAAATATTAGAAGGATTTAATGTGCCTGCCTATAAAATTGCATCCGCTGACCTTACAAATCTTCCTCTTTTAGATAAGTTGTCAAAAACAGGTAAACCCCTGATTCTTTCAACAGGAATGAGTTCAACGGAGGAAATTGAAAAAACAACAAACTTTTTAAATGCTAGAAAAACAGATTTTATTTTACTTCACTGTAATAGTACGTATCCAGCCCCTATTCAAGACATTAATTTGAATTGGATGTCTCAACTCAAATTAATTCATCCAATAATAGGTTATTCTGGACACGAAAGGGGTATAAATATTTCTCTTGCTTCAGTTGCTCTTGGCGCATGTGTTCTTGAAAGACATTTCACATTGGATAGGTTGATGGAAGGGCCTGATCATGCTGCAAGTTTAGAATTTGATGAATTCAAAACTCTTATTCAAGGTTGTCGTGAAATTGAAAAAGCTAAGGGAACTGAAAGTTCAAAAAAACGTCAATTCAGTCAGGGTGAGATGATTAATAGAGAAAATCTAGGAAAAAGCCTAGTGGCCTCTAAGGAATTAAAAAAAGGATCTATTATTTGCGAAGATGATATTATGGTATTAAGTCCAGGACAAGGACTTTCACCCCAATTTTATGACTCTATCATTGGCATTGAATTAAAAAGAGATATGCTATTTGAAGATTATTTTTTTCAGTCTGATTTATTTGAAGAAGATATTGAAATTAAGAACTATCAATTTAAGCGTCCTTGGGGAATTCCCGTTAGATATCATGATTTCAATAAGTATATTGATTTGATTAAACCAGATATTTTTGAATTTCACTTATCTTATTCTGATATGGAGTTAAAGATATCAGATTATTTAGATCGAGAACATGACAATGGATTTGTAGTTCATGCACCTGAACTTTTTAAGGGAAGCCATTTAATGGATTTAGCATCTCCGGATAAGGCCTACAGGAAAATTTCAATCACAGAAACTCAAAAAGTAATAGACATAACACGAAATTTAAAAAAATATTTTCCAAAAGAACAAAAGCCTTTAATTGTAGCTAATATTGGAGGATTTAGTTTGGATTCAACTTTTACTGAAGATAAAAAAGAAGCTTATTACAGTCGATTTTTTATTAGTTTAAGTGAGCTTGATTTAGAAGGAGTTGAAATTATACCCCAAACAATGGCACCATTTCCATGGCATTTTGGAGGACAACGGCATCAAAATATTTTTGTTCAAGTAGATGAAATTGTTAAATATTGTAAAGAATTTAGTATCAGAATGTGTTTTGACGTTTCACATTCTATGCTAACATGTAATCATTTCAAATATGATTTTTATGAATTTGCTGAGAAAATTGCCCCTTATACTGTTCATATTCACATGGGTGATGCAATGGGCGTTAATGGAGAAGGGCTTCAAATTGGAGAGGGTGAAATTGATTTTCAAAGATTGGGAAAAATTCTAAATGAAGGGTGTCCTAATGCCTCTTTTATTCCTGAAATATGGCAGGGTCATAAAAATAATGGAGAAGGCTTTTGGCTTGCTTTAGAAAAACTCCAAAACATAATATAATATGAAGGATCAGATAAAAAAAGAGATTCAAATTTCAATTGAAACTAAAGAACAAGTTTTAAAAGACGATAACATAATTATTCAGATAGAATCTTTAATTCAAAATTGTATTCATTCAATAAAAAATGGTGGAAAAATTATATTTTGCGGAAATGGTGGAAGTTTTGCAGATGCACAACACATAGCAGCCGAATTTATTTCAAGATTAAGATTTGATAGAGCTCCAATTGCAGCAATTGCATTAGGAACAAATAGTTCAAATTTAACTGCCATTGGAAATGATTACGGGTTCGAAAAAATTTTTGTTAGAGAATTAGAAGCTTTGTCTTCTACAAAAGATTTATTTATTCCTATAAGTACAAGTGGAAATAGTCCGAATGTTATTGAAGCAATAAATCATTCGGTTTCAAAAGGTATTAAAACAATTGGTCTAACTGGAAAAGGAGGAGGAAAAATGGGTGAAATCTGTGAAGTAATAAATATTCCTTCAAATAAAACTGAAAAAATACAAGAGGCACATATTATGATAGGTCATATTGTTTGCTGTTTAACTGAAAAAGAGATATTCAAAAACGAATAAATTATTAAACTTTAAATGAATAATATGAGAAAAGTATGGATGAATGGTAATTTAATCCCCGAGACTGAGGCTAAATTATCAGTTTACGATTCGGCATTGATGTTTGGGGATATGGTGTTTGAAATGACAAGATCATTTAATAAAAAACAATTTAAATTGAAAGAACACCTTGAACGTCTTTATGTTGGACTTAAAATTTTAAGGATTCCAATTGATATAAGTATTGGTCAAATGGAAAAACATTGTTATGAAACCATTGAAGCAAATGAAAACTTATTTCAAAAAGACGATGAACATAGACTTATGATTGACGTGTCTAGAGGACTATTGGGTATTTATCAAGGAATTGAGGGTCTTCATAAGGGGACTAATATTATAATTGCTGACTTTCCTTTGCGATGGACTGTTACAAAAATGGGTCATCTTTTTGATAAAGGAATTAATGCGGTAATTCCATCTCAAAGAGCTATTCCTGCAAGCTTAATGGATCCTAAAATAAAAAATAGAAGTAGATTGTTCTATTTGAATGCAAATATCGAAGTTTCACAATTCCATGGAGATGATAATTGGGCACTTTTATTGGACACTTCTGGTTTTATTTCTGAGGGAACAGGAGATAATTTTTTTATTATAAAAGATAATGTAATTATAAGCCCAGAGGGTAGAAATATTTTAAGAGGTATTTCTAGACAATATGTTATGGAGGAACTTTGTCCGCAGCTGGAACTAGAAGTAATTGAAAAAAATATTGAACCTTATGATGTATATACAGCAGATGAGGCATTTATGACAGGCACTCCTTTTTGCATGCTACCTGTGGTCAAGTTAAATGGGCTAGAAATTGGTCATGGTAAAGTAGGAGAAGTATATAAATCTTTACTAAAAGCATGGTCTAATAATATTGGTTTGGACATTGCAAAACAGATAAAAAAATGGAATGCTGAAGAAATCAAAACAAAAAGTGATTCTCCTACCCCTTATAGTTTTAAATCAAAATAGTATTTTATGAGAAGTCAGTTTAAGATGGGAGTTATGCAAGGCAGGTTGTTACCTAAACACAATGGAAGGTATCAAGCGCATCCTTTAGGTTATTGGCAGGAAGAGTTTGATATTGCTTCAAAAATAGGGTTAGAAACGATTGAATTTATTTTAGATTATGAAGACTTAAAGCTTAACCCTCTAATGCATAAAAAGGGTATTTATGAAATTCAAAATATTGTTGGCAAAAGTGGTGTCTCAGTTGATTCGATTTGTGCGGATTATTTTATGGAAGCACCTTTTCATTCTTCATCTATAAGTCAAGTTAATAAAAGTATTGAGATTCTTGATAAACTTATTACCAATTCAAGCCGTTTGGGTATTAAAAATATTGTTATTCCTTGTGTGGATCAATCTTCACTTAACACAACACAATTCGATTATTTTTCAAAAAATATCAGTAATATCATTAAAAGTGCTGAACAAAAAAAAATTAATATATGCTTGGAGACAGATTTGAACCCTGACTCATTTTCAAAGTTATTAAAAACTCTTCCACAACAAGTTTTTAAAGTTAATTATGATATTGGGAACAGTGCGTCTTATGGATATAACATTAAAGAAGAGTTTGACGCTTATGGAGAAAGAATTACAGACATCCATATTAAAGACAGAACTTTTCGGGGAGAATCGGTTGAATTAGGAAAAGGAGATGCTGATCTTGACCAACTGATTAATTTGATCAAAGAATATAAATTTGATGGAGTTGTCATAATGCAGGTTTATAGAGATGATGAGGGAGTAAAAATTTTTGAAAAGCAATACCAATTCTTTAAAGAAAAACTTTCTAAACTATGGTAAATATTGTAGCCATAATTATTGCCCGTGGAGGGTCTAAAGGAATAACTAACAAAAATATCATGAACTTTTGTGGCAAACCTTTAATTGCCTGGACAATTGATGCTTGCTTAAAAGGAGGAGCTACTTCTGTTTGGGTGAGTTCAGATTCAGATGAAATTTTAGAAATTTCTAAATCTTTTGGAGCAAATTTAATTAAGAGACCAAAAGAATTTGCTAAGGATACTTCAAGTTCAGAAGAGGCTTGGGAACATGCTATTGATTATTTAAAAATTGAGATGAGATATTCTATAGATTGGGTTATTGCTCCTCAAACTACTTCTCCTTTATTGGAATCAAAAGATATTTCGTTGGGAATATCAAAAGTTAAATCTCAAAAATTTGATTCTTATTTTTCTTGTTGCCCAGTAACTGATATTCTTATTTGGGAGACTGACGAAAAGAATAATTTATCTAGTTTAAATTATAATTGGAAAAACCGTAAAAGAAGGCAGGATTCAAACAAGCAATTTATAGAAAACGGAGCCTTTTATATGTTTAAGCCAGAAGTTTTAAAAGCAAATAAAAATAGATTTGGAGAAAATATAGGTTTTATTGAAATGGATAGCTGGAAAATATTTGAAATAGATAACTATGAAGACATTAAAATATGTGAGATTTTAATGCAGCAAATGATAATTAACAAATAATCAAAAAATTTAACTATGAACTTATTGTTGAAACATAAAAATATTGTAATTGTTGGAGGTTCCCGAGGAATTGGTTTAAGTATCACAAAAGGGTTTTTAGAAGAAGGAGCTTTGGTTCATGTTATTTCAAGAAATAAGCTTGAATTTTCAAATGAACACCTATTTCACTATAAAGCTGATGCGACAGATTTTAAACAGTTATTTTTAGCATATGACGAGATTTCAAAAAAAATAGACAATAAAATTGATATAGTAATTTCTAATGTAGGATTTGGCTCAGGAAGTAAAGTTCCTATTCAAGAAGAAGATGAATGGAATAAATCATGGGCACTTAACTTTAATTCGGCTCTTAACATTGCTAGAATATTTTCACCTGATTTAAAGAACACTAGGGGTGTTATAATATTTAATTCTTCAATAGCTGGGATTGAATATATTGGCGCACCCACTGTATATAATACTGCCAAAGCAGCACTAATATCTTTTTCAAAATCTTTGTCACATAAACTTGCTCCTGAAATTAGAGTTAATATTGTTGCTCCAGGAAATATATTTTTTCCTGGAGGAACATGGGATAAAAAACAAAATGCAGATCCTAAAAGTATTGATAAAATGTTAATAGAGAAAGTTCCTTTAAAGCGTTTTGGTTCAACACAGGAAGTGGCTAACTTAGTTTTATTTTTAAGTTCATCTAAAGCATCTTTCATAACGGGTGGTTGTTTCGTAATAGATGGAGGTCAAACAATAAGCTTTTAAATATGGAATTATTTTCACTTAAAGAAAAAGTAATAGTAATAACAGGTGCATTAGGCTTGTTAGGTCAAGAACATGTAAAAGCGATTGCTGTTGCAGGTGGAATTCCTATTTTAATAGATTTGGATCAAAAAAAACTTGATGATCTCACCAAAAACATTAGTGAATCCTATGATGTGAAATGCCTAGGATATCAGGTAGATATTACAAATGAAAAATTAGTTAAAGAGAATTGCATGGAAATACTGGGTGTTTTTGGTAAAATTGATGGATTAATCAACAATGCAGCAAATAATCCAAAGGTGGAGAATGGAAAAATAAATTTTTCAAGATTAGAAAATTTTCCCCTTGAAATATGGGATCAAGATCTTGCGGTAAGCTTAAAAGGAAGTTTTTTATGTTCTAAATATTATGGTTTTGAAATTTCAAAAAATCCTAACGGGGGTAGCATTGTTAATGTTTCTTCTGATCTGGGACTGATCGCTCCAAATCAAAATTTGTATAAAAAAGAAAATGTAGTTGATCAAAATCAGCCCGTAAAGCCTGTAACTTATTCGATAACTAAACATGGCATCATAGGCCTTACCAAATATTTATCTACATACTGGTCAAAACAAAATGTTAGAATCAATGCTATTTGTCCAGGAGGAGTATATAATAATCAATCTAAAGAATTCATTGAAGCAGTCTCAAATCTTATACCGATGGGTCGAATGGCAAATAAAGATGAATATCGGGGACTAATTATTTTTTTGTTAAGTGAAGCTTCAAGCTATATAAATGGATCTATAATTACTGCAGATGGTGGAAGAACGGCATGGTAAAAAACTTTATTAAACATAAAAATTGAAAGTAAACGCTCTCATATCATTTTTTAGGACCCTGAATAGGGATTTGCAATACCGATTCATAATATATGGTTTTTTAACTTTTATATCTCTAATTCTTGAATTTTTATCTGTTATAATTATTGTGCCATTAATTGAGAATATAACTGGAGGAGACTCAATTTATAATGCAAAAATTCAAAGTTTTTTGTCTATTAATGAAGAACGATATATTTACTTTTTATTACTACTGCTTTTTACTCTTTATTTAATTAAGACTTTATATTCACTTTTTTTAGCTAAGAGACAAAATGATTATGTAGCTTATGTGATTTCATATGTTTCATCGAAAGTTTACAAAAATTATTTGAAGCAACCATATATTTTCCATACAGAAAACAGCTCTACTAAACTTATGAATGTTTTAACAAAAGACACTTCAAATTTAATGGCTTTATTAAATTCGATAATATTTTTAATTTCAGAAGTTCTACTAGTTTTTATTCTAATATCAATTATTATTTCAATTAACTTTAAGATTGCTGTATTGGCAATAACACTTTTATCTTTTTTATCATTTTTTTTAATAAAAAATTTAAAAAACACAATTAATAATGTTGGATATGAAAAAAGAGAATCTGAAGAAAAAATTTTAAAAATCTTATCAGAAACATTTAGTGGTATTAAAAATATAATTTATTTAAATGCATTTAATAAATTTGAAAAATACTACAATAAAGAGGCTGTAAAAACTTATTTTTTAATTTCAAAGCATCTTTTTTACAGTTCACTTCCTAGAATGATAATTGAATTTGTATTAATTACCATTTTAGTATTAACACTTTATTTTTTGCATATTAATGAATACAATAGTTCTGAAATAATTACTCTTATAGGAACTTTTGTAGCTATCTCCTTTAAATTAATTCCTTCATTTGGTAAAATTACAAATGCATTTCAATCTTTTAATTATTTTGAAGCATCCTTGATTCAATTTAATAAAGATTTTAGATTGAAAAATGTAGAAGAATGTAAACCAATTAAAATAGAAAATAATTTGATACTTGAAGATTTTAGTTTTGAGTACGATAGTAATTATATTTTAAAAAACAATAATTTAAAAATAAAAAGAGGAGATAAGATTATCATTTCTGGTGAATCTGGAACAGGAAAAAGCACTCTTGTTGAAATAGTTTGTGGATTCAAATCAATTAAAGAGGGAAAAGTAATTGTCGATGGAAATATACTAGAAAACAATAAAGTAAATATTGAATATTCGTATGTAGATCAAAATCCATTTGTCTTTGAAGAATCAATTTTATACAATATAACTCTTGAAAATGATATTAAAAGTATTGATATTATAAAATTTAATGAAATCTTAAAGATATGTTTGTTAGATAAACTAGTACTAGGGTTAAAAAACACATTTAATACAACAGTTAAAGAATTGGGTGCAAATCTTTCTGGTGGTCAAATTCAAAGAATTACTATTGCTAGAGCATTATATAATAATACAGATTTTATTATTCTTGATGAAGCTACTTCTTCACTTGATGATGAAAATGCCGATTTGTTTTTAAAATCACTAATTCAAAGGAAAGAAAGTACAATATTATATATCTCTCATAATAAAAATCATGCAAAATATTTTGATAGAATAATAACTATAAAGAATAAAAAATTAATTACAAAAAACTTAATATAAATGAATTTTAAAGACAAATCAATTTTAATTACTGGAGGTACTGGCTCTCTTGGAAATGCATTGACAGAATATTTTGTTAAAAACCATCCAAACTTAAATAGATTAATTATTCTATCTAGGGGAGAACAAAAACAATATTCAATGTCACTTAAATATTCAAGTGATAAATATCCCTTCATAAGGTATTTTATTGGAGATGTTAGAGATTTAGAAAGGATCAAAAGAGCATTTAATGAGGTTGATTATGTAATCCACGCAGCAGCAATGAAGCATGTTCCTATAGCTGAATATAATCCTGATGAATGTATTAAAACAAATATCATCGGAGCACAAAATGTTATTAGCGCTGCTTTAGATGCTAATGTAAAAAAAGTAATTGCTTTATCAACAGACAAAGCCTGTTCTCCATCAAATTTGTATGGAGCTACTAAATTAACTTCTGACAAGCTATTTATTGCTGCAAATAATTTAAAGGGAAAATCCCCCATAAGTTTTAGTGTGGTTAGGTATGGTAATGTTATGGGATCTAAAGGGTCTGTTATCCCATTTTTTAATGACTTGAAAGAACATGGCGAAATTCCTATAACAGATCCGAGGATGACAAGATTTAATATCACTCTAGAAGAAAGTATAAAAATTATATTGTTTGCTATTGAGAACTCTTTTGGAGGAGAGTTGTTTGTTCCAAAATTACCTTCTTATAGCATCTTAGATGTTGCTAGGGCAATAGCTCCTAAATGTAAATTGAAAAATATAGGAATTAGGCCCGGAGAAAAGATTCATGAAGAGATGATAAGTATTTCGGATTCAAATAACACGTACGATATAGGAGATAAATATGTTATTCTTCCATCAACATACAATAAAGAAAATAATTTTATAAAAACTCACAATTTGAAAAAGGTTTCAGAAAATTTTAGTTATAATTCTAAGGATAATACTTTGAAAGAGAGTGTAGAAAGTCTAAAAATAAAAATTAAAAATATTTTTATATGACGAAGATAATACCATATGGTAAGCATAATATAACTCAAGAAGATATTAATGCTGTTGTTAATGTTTTACAATCAGACTTCCTAACTCAAGGTCCTGTTTTAGATAAATTTGAGAAGGAATTTGCAAAATATATAGGTGTTAAACATGCTATTGCTGTTGCAAATGGAACATCCGCTCTTCACTTGTCAATATTATCATTGAATATTAATCCAAAGGATAAAGTTATTACTACTCCTATAAGTTTTGTTGCCACAGCAAATTGTATTAGATATTGTGGGGGTGAAGTTGTTTTTAGCGACATCAATCCTGAAAATCATTTATTAGATATTTTTAAATTAAAAAAAAGACTTGAGGAATCGCCTAAAGGAACCTACAAAGGAATAATCCCAGTAAATTTTGCTGGAATGGCTGTTAATATGCAAGAATTAAGATTACTTGCAGATGAATTTGATTTATGGATCATTGAAGATTCTTGTCATGCTCCCGGAGGGTATTTTATTGATAATGATAATATTAAACAAAATTGTGGGAATGGAAGATATGCTGACCTAGCTATTTTTTCTTTTCACCCTGTAAAACATATTGCATCTGGTGAAGGAGGAATGATTACAACTAATGACTCTAATTTATATGAAAAAATTAAAAAGTTAAGAACTCATGGTATTACAAAAAACCACAATGATTTTACTAATCCAATTAATGTTTCTGGAGGGGATGATAGATATCCTAAATGGTATATGGAGATGCATGATTTGGGATATAACTCAAGACTCTCAGATATTAACGCTGCTTTAGGTTTAAGTCAACTAAGAAGAGCAGGTGAAAATTTGCATCTTAGAAAACAAATAGCTAAGAAATATATTAATGAATTAAACTCAAAATTTTTTAAACATAAAACTAAGAGAGGACATGCTTATCATTTATTTGTTATTCTCTGTGAAAAAAGACAAGAGCTATATGAATATTTGAGACAACATAAAATATATACACAAGTTCATTATTTCCCAATTCATTTGATGCCCTATTACAAAAGATTAAAACTTTATAATAATGAGGATCTTTTTCAGTCAGAGCTTTATTATAGTAAATGCCTAAGTATACCCATTTATCCAACCTTATCAATTGAAGATCAACAATTTATAATTAATAAAATGAATAATTTCTATAAAAAAAATAATGATTAATTCAAAACTAATTATTGGAACTGCTCAATTTGGTTTGAATTATGGTATTAACAATAATAAAGGTCAGTTATCAGAAACAGAAATATTCAAAATATTAGATTTTTCACATGAGAGAGGTTTAATTACGCTTGATACTGCCCCAGGATATGGAAAATCTGAAGAAATTATAGGTAAATATTTTTTAAATAATAAAGACAAGAAATTTCAGATTATTTCTAAATTAAATATTAATAATAATGGATTTAAAAAGTCACTTATATCCAGTTTAGAAAAATTAAAAATTGAATATATAGATACTTTATTATTCCACTCATTTGATCAGTATACTTATTATAAAAATAGACTAAATGAATTTAATAGAAAGTTTAGAAAAAATTTATATGGAAAAATAGGAGTTTCATTATATACTCGAAAAGAAGTTGAAGACGTTTTATTGGATGATGAGATTGATTTAATTCAAGCGCCTTTTAATTTAATAGACAATGAATCTATAAGAGGGGAATTGTATAGGAAAATTAAAAAATCAGGAAAAGAACTGCATACTAGATCAGTTTTTCTTCAAGGTATATTTTTTAAACCTTTCAATGAACTTCCTCTAAAATTAAGACCATTGATCAAACCTTTAAACAAAATAAATAAATTATGTTATGAACATAAAATATCTAAAAATGAGCTATCAATTTGTTATTGTATCAGTAAAGATTATGTAGATAAAGTTTTAATTGGAGTTGATGGCCTTAAGCATTTAGATGAAAACTATAATTCTCAATTTAAAACTTTAAATAAGTTAATTTATAAAAAAATTGATGCATTAACTTTTTCTAAAACAAAATTATTAAATCCTTCTTTATGGTAGAGAAAATTAGAATTATTAATAAAGTCACGTTTGGAAAAAATAGATCGCTGAAAAAATTTTTAAGAATAAGAGATGAAAAAAGATCATTAGTGAGTCATTTAGAAAACTCAGATAGAAATGGAGATATATTATATTGAAGCTAATAATTTTTTATAAAAAGATACAATAAGTAAAAATAAATATGGACAAAAGTAAATTTGATAAAAGTATTCATAAATTAATTCCAGGAGGTGCTCATACTTATACCAAAGGAGATGATCAATTTTCTTCAAATGCACCATCAGGAATTGTTAAAGGTTCAGGAGCTTGGATATGGGATATTGAAGGAAATAAATTTTTAGATTGTAGCATGGGTTTAGGATCAGTAACTTTAGGCCATGCATTTAAACCTGTTTTAACACCTGTAATCAATCAATTATATAAAGGAGTTAATTTTCAAAGAGCTAGTTTATATGAATTGGATGTTGCCAAATCATTTTTGGATCTTTTGCCAAATCAAGATATGATAAAATTTGCAAAAAATGGCTCCACAGTAACAACAGCAGCTGTAAAACTAGCAAGGGCATACACTGGAAGAGATGGGGTTGCTTTTCCATTTGACCATCCATTTTATTCATATGATGACTGGTTTATAGGATCTACTAAATGTAACAAAGGTGTTCCTAGTTCAACTAAAAAACTTTCTTATACATTTCAAAGTTGTAACATAGATTCTTTAAAAGAACTTTTTAAAAATAATCCAGGAAAAATAGCATGTGTGATTATGGAACCCCAAAAATTCACATGTAAATCTAGTTGTAAGTGTGAATTGTCTGTTGGAGAATATTTGAAAATGGCAATAGAAATATGTCATAAAAATGGGGTTATTTTTATTTTAGATGAAATGGTTTCAGGATTTAAATTTGACTTTCCCGGAGCTACTACAAGACATAATATTAAACCTGACATGATTACATGGGGAAAAGGAATTTCAAATGGTTTTTCTTGCAGCGTACTTACTGGCAAAAAAGAAATTATGGATCAAGGATCAATTAAAAATAAAGGAGAAGAGAAGGTTTTTTTGACTTCCACTACTCATGGAGCAGAAACGCATGCTTTAATTGCCCTACAAGCAACAATAAAAATTTACAAAGAACAAAATGTAATCACGTCAATTCATACAAAGGGAAAAAAAATAATTTCTGCGACAAGAGATTTAATAATGAAATATAAATTGAGTAATTATATTGAAGTTTCAGAAAGCTATTGGACTCCTTTATGGACTTTTCATAGTAAAAATCATAAAAATGACCTGGCTTACAAAACTTTTTTTATTCAAGAAATGATTAAAAAGGGTGTTTTATTTCAAGGAATAATTGTTCCTTCATTTTCTCATGGAAATAAAGAGATTAAATTTTTCTTGAAAGCTTTTGAAGACACATTAATTAAATATTCCTTATTAGTTAAATATAGTAATATAGACGAAGTACTTGTTGGAGAAGCAATTAAACCTGTTTTTAGAAAAATTTTATGAAAAAAATTACAGTAATTGCTGAGGGAGGTGGCAGATTTGGGATGGGACATGTGGTTAGATCTTTTACTCTATGTCAAAATCTAAATATTTTAAGCAGTGTAAATTTTTTTCTTAAAACTGAAACTCAAAATTCAATAAACTTGAGTTCAAAATTATATTTTAAAAACACTTCGATTATACATGATGAAATGGATTGTTTTAATGATATCGAAAGTAATAGTATAGTAATAATAGATGGTTATAATTTTAATATTCGTTCCATAAATAAAATTACAAGTCATAAAAAATTGAATTTAATTTGTATCGCCGATGTTCAAAAGGAAATTCCTAACTGTAAGGTTTTAATAAATCATTTGCCCTGGGTTAATTCTGAAGATTACAAAAATTATAATGTTGAAAAGTTTCTACTAGGTCCAAATTATGCTATTATTAGACCTATTTTTTTCTCAAAAAAAATAAAAAGCTCTGGAAGGTTTCTAATATGCTTGGGTAACACTTCTGTAGACGATGAAATTAAAAATATATATAAAGAATTAATAAAAAAAGGAATCAAGGATGAATTGATTGATATTATTTATAACAAATCAATAAAAGGCCTGAATAAAAAAGTACATAGTGATTTAAATCCGATTGAAGTGTTTAAGTTTATTTCAAAATCAGAGTATTGTTTTATTACTCCGGGCAATTTTAGTTATGAAGTTTTTAAAGTTAATCGAAAGTGTATTCTTGGATCTGTATCAAAAAGTCAGGTAATTCCTGCTGAAGAATTTGGAAAAATGAATCTATGCATAAATGTTGGTAAATGGTCAAAAGCTAACTATAAATTAATGGATTTTTGGCTCTTGGACTCCTCTAAAACAATAGAATTCCAAAGGAAAATTTTTGTAAATTTGAAGAAAGGTTTCTTAAAAAAACAATTTAATCATTTAATAAATAGTTAATGGACTTAAAATCACATTTAAAAGAAATTAAAGATAATGGTTTTACAATACTTAAGGATCTTATTAGTGAGGAAGAGTGTGATGATTATAAGAAATTATTAGAAATGGATTATGATAAATACTCATCATTATATTCCAAACCAAAAAATATTTCAAAACATTCTCTTGATTTAAAAAAAGGAGAAAAAGTAGTATATAATTTACATAACAAAAACATTAAATGGTTTGATCTTTTTGAGAATAAGAATGTTCTTAAAATTCTTGATAATACATTAAAGCCTGGATCATATCTGGATAATGAACCTTATAATTTACTAAATATTTCTGCTAGATCTCCCCAAAAAAATAATAAAGAACAGCAGTTGCATTTGGACAGTAATCTCCCAGGAGGTGATTTTCCATTAATTATGATTGTTTTATGGATGCTAGATGATTTCAATGAATTAAACGGAGCTACAAGAGTTGTTCCTGGGAGTCATAGGTTTACTAGTTATGCTGAAAATGATAAAAAATATAATTCAGAAGTGACTATTTCTGCCAAAAAAGGATCTGTGCTAATTTACAATGGATCTTTATGGCATGGAGGGGGTGTAAATAAAACAGATTATTCAAGATGGGGCTTGGTATTGGGTTATGGAAGATGGTTTATAAAACCTTCCTTTGATTTTATGAAGAATACAACACCAGAGATTTATAAAAAACTTAATAATAAGCAAAAAGATTTAATTGGTTTTAGAAGTGTGCCTCCAATTGATGAATTTACCAGAACAAAAAGAAGATCTGAGGAATTTAGTTCTCCAGAGTATTACAAACTCCCATAAATATATATATATGTATAAAATTATTAATGATCCAGAATATAATTACTTAAGATTAGATCCAATACCTTCCAAAGATGTAGTTGAAAAGTATTACAAAGAAGACTTTTATGCTGATAAAAATACGTCCAATGATTCGTCTTTGGAAGTTCAAGAAAAAGATAAAATTTTCTTTGATTCTCGGTGGGAAAGAGTTTATAAAATATGTTCAGAAACTTTGGGGGATTTAAATAATAAGAAAATATATGATATAGGTTTTGGTTTTGCTCAAGCGTTACTTTTTTTTAAAAACAAGGGTTTAGTATGCTCAGGTATTGAACCGTCACAAGAGGCTGTTGATTTTGCTTTAAAAAACGGAATTAATGCAAAAATGAAAGGAATTGAAGATAAATCGTCTTACTCAGTAGATATTAAACAAGATATTGTTATGTTGATAAATGTATTAGAGCACCTAAGGAAGCCTTTTGAAGCCTTAAAAAACATTAGAGAACTTTTAATTAATGATAAAGGTGTTTTGATTGTTGATGTGCCAAATGAATACAATGATTTTCAAACAATAGCTAATAAGGAATATAATTTGAAAGAATGGTGGATTACCCCACCTAAACACATAAATTATTTTAATCCAAGCTCACTTTCTAGTTTAATTGAAAAAGCAGGGTTTGAGGTTATAAAAAAAGAGTCCTCCTTTCCAATGGAAATGTTTTTATTATTTGGAGATCAATATGTTGGAAATCCTCAGTTAGGCTCTATTTGTCATAAAAAAAGAGTTCATTTTGAATCTTTAATGATCAATAATGGATATGAGAATAAATTATATAGTTTCTACGAATCTCTTGCTGAACTTGAACTTGGGCGTCAAATTGTTATTTACGCTAAACCTAAAATTTAAATTGATTTAAACTTGAAAATAATAGAATTTTATTGAAGTCAAAAAAAAATATAAAATGCAAAAAATATCTTTTTTTGGAGAATCTGCAAGATTAGCAGAAATTATTTTTTTTAATCATACATTTGAATTGAAAGCAATTTTTTGTGAAAAAAATAAAATAAATAATGATTTATTAACTTTTTCGTATCAAAGAAAAATACCTTTATTTAAGGTTGAAAATAATTTGGAATTATTCCAAAAACTTAACCAAATTGATTCAGACATTGCGTTAATGTGTGGTTTTGGAATTATTCTAAATCAACAAATTCTTAATCGAGTTAACGTCTATAATGTGCATCCAGGAAAACTCCCTGATTATAAGGGTCGCCATCCAACATTTCATGCAACTATTAATGGAGATAAAACTATTTTTTTTACACTTCATGAAGTTGTGATTGAGATTGATAGTGGTAAAATAATAGATGAAGTAGAAATGCCATATTATTTTTGGCAAAATGAACTTGATATTCAAAAATATCTAATAGTTGCCTTTGACAAATTAATAAATAGTTTATTGCTTTATTTTGAAAATAAAATTATCCCAAAACCTAACTCTCTAGGAAAATACTATCCAAAAGTTCAAAAAAAAGATAAAATTTTAAATATTGAATATCCTATTGATAAACTTTTAAATATTATTAGATCTCAAGCTCCATTTGGAGGAGCTATATTTTTATATAAAAATAAAGAATATTTAGTTAGTAGAGCTGAAGTTCAAGAGGTTAGAAAAAGCTTTAAAATTGAAGGAAAAATACTAACATTAATGGGTAATCCTATTGGAGTTGTTATTGATAAGGATTACTTTTTAAAATTTTCAAAAATTGTTGAATTTAAAAAATATAAAAATTAGTCATGAATAAATCATTAATAGTTGCAGAGTTATCTTCAAATCATTGCGGTAAAAAAACTATTATAAAGGATACTATACTAGCAGCCAATGACTCCGGAGCTGATGCATTTAAGATTCAGACTTTTGATTTGGATCATATGACTTTAAATATTCGAAATAATCAATATAAAAATTCAAAAGGGTTGTGGAGTGGATATTATCATTATGACTTATATAAAGAAATTCAATTACCCTGGAAGTGGCATGAAATGATTTTTGAAGAATGTGATAAGCTGGGGATGATTTGTTTTTCTACTCCTTTTGATATAAAGTCTGCATTATTTATTGAAACTTTAAAAAATCCAATATACAAAATAGCTAGTTCAGAAATATCACATATACCATTGATTAATTTTATATCAAAATTAGGAAAGCCTGTTGTCTTTAGTACTGGTTGTGCAAATAAAGAGGATGTGAAATTAGCTTATAAGACAATAAAGTTAAGTAACAATGATATTACTATTTTAAAATGTACTTCATCGTATCCAACACCATTAGAAGAATCTAATATATTAGGAATGCAAACTTTAAAAAAACTCTACAAAGTTAAAGTTGGACTATCTGACCACACAGAAGGGCATTCAGCAGCAATAGCTGCAGTGTCTCATGGAGCAGTATATATTGAAAAACATTTTATTTTAGATAAGTCTCTAAAAAGTCCAGATTCTTCATTTAGCATGACTCCAAAAAGTTTCAAATTAATGGTAAATGAAATACGTAATATTGAAAAGGTTCTTGGAAGTAATGAAACAGAAATTAAAGATCCAAACTCTAGATTGCATATGAGAAGTATTTTCTCTATTAAAGATATTAAAAAAGGTGAGATTTTTTCTAATCAAAATATTCGAGTAATGAGACCTAATTATGGGGTACATCCAAAATTTTATGATAGAATTATTGGAAATATGTCCAAAAGAAATATAAAAAGTAATCAGCCTTTGAGCATGAATGATTTTGAAATCTAAATTTATGAAAATTGCCATTTCACAACCGACATACATTCCATGGATAGGCTTATTTGATTTGATTGATCAGGCTGACATTTTTATTTTCTATGATGATGTTCAAATTGTTAAGCAGTCCTGGGATACTAGAAATAGAATTAAAACCCATAATGATGTTCAGTGGCTGTCTGTAGGAATAAAGCACAACAAAAACTTCTCTAAAATGAAATTCAATAATACTGAATTGAATAATGTTAACAATTGGAGAATTAAGCATTTAAAAACAATAAAAAATGCATACATAAAATCTAATTTTTTTGAAGAGGTATTTGATTGGCTTAATGAATTAATAATAGATTCTAAATATAACTTGCTGGGAGATTTCAACTCTAATATTATCAAAGATATTTCTTCCAGAATAGGAATTAATACTGTTTTCAAAAATAGCTCAATGCTTAATTCAACTAAAGGATCTAAAGATTTAAGACTAGTTTCAATATGTAAAGAATTAGATGCAGATACATATATTTCTCCACTTGGAGCTTTTAATTACATTGAAAAAAATAACAAAAATGGCGCTTTTCAAAGTAGTGAAACTAAGTTGTTATATCAAGAATATAAACATCCTGAATATAATCAGTTATATGGTAAATTTATTAGTCATTTGAGTATATTGGATTTATTATTTAATGAAGGATTTAACAATTCAATAGACATTATTAGATCAGGTAGGGGATTCTTAGAACATTAAATACGTGAACTCATATATAATTCTTTCTGAAAAAAAGTGGCATATTAAATTATTTGAAAAATTGAATAATATTTCGGATAATATATAGATTTAGAATTAAATTTAATGATGTGGAAATTGAAAATATATAATTAAAGCAAATGTTAGAATACTTAAGAAATAAAAAAATATTGGTAGTTGTTGCTCATCCTGATGATGAAATATTAGGTGTTGGAGGAACAATAAATAAATTAGTAAACAATTTATCTGCTGAAATTAAAGTTTTGATTCTTGGTGAGGGAATAACTTCTAGAGATAATGACGATGAAAATCAAATAGAAAATAAATTGACTATTCATCAACAAAATATTTTGGATGCCAAATTTTTTCTTGGATATCAATCTCTAAGTACTCATAAACTACCTGATAATAGATTTGATTCAGTTCCTCTGTTAGATATCATTAAAATAGTTGAAAATGAAAAAAAAGTTTTCAATCCTGAAGTTGTTTTTACTCATCATAGCGGCGATTTGAACATAGATCACCGTATTACTTTTCAGAGTGTCTTAACTGCATTTAGACCGATAAAAAATGAAAATACTAAAATGATAATTACTTTTGAAACCTTATCTGGAACAGAATGGACAAATCCAACCGATTCAGATAACTTTAATCCTAATCTTTTTATTCAGCTTGATAATTTTAATATGCAGAATAAATTAGATGCAATGGAGTGTTATGTTTATGAAAAAAGAAATTTTCCCCACCCAAGATCATCCAAAAGCATTAAAAATAAAGCAATAACTAGAGGGGTATCCGTTGGATATGAATATGCAGAAGCATTTCAAATTATTAGATTAATAATAGATTAGAAATGTATGTTAATTAATAAAAAAATACTGTTTACTTTTCCAAATGAAATTTTAAAAAATAATATTTGGGAAAATGATGATTTAATTATACTTGATGATTATGGTTTCTGGGTTTATGATATAAATATTAGTAAAAGAATACTAAAAAATCAAATTAAAAAATTTGAGGACCTTACAAATATCAGAGATGAAATTAATTGTTGGAGTCCCGTATATGAAAGATGGATTCTTGAAAGCTTTCTTCATGAACAAAAAAAAATTAGATCAATAACTCTAATTAATCAAATTATTGTCTTTTTAAAAAAATATAAAATTAATAATGTTTTTTTTTCAACAGGAAGCCCTCATCATATTCAAGATGTTTTAGTTTCTGTTTCTTGTCAAAAACTTAAAATAAATCAATTTTATTTTTACACAAATGTTTTTGATAGTAGACTGATAGTTTTAAAACAAAATGGAAGTATATATGATAGAGAAGTTTTTTTATATAAAAAAAATAAAAATAAATATGAAAAAATAATAAATGAGTTTATAAAAAATGCTCAAAAAAATAATTCTCCAAAAGATAGTATGGAATCTTCAATTAGATACTACAATAACTCGTATTTATTTATCTATTTTTTCCTTTTAGCAAGAGGTTTAAAAAGATTTATTTTTAAACGTAAAAAAGTAAATATTAATAAACCCTTTCATTTTAGAGAGGACCGTCTTAGTTATACTAATTCAATTAGAATTATAAGAAGACAAAGAAATTTTTTAAAAAAATATAAAAAAGAATCATTAAATCAAATTAAATTTATTAAAGAGACTAAAAATAAAAAAACTCTAATAATAGCGGGTCATTATCAGCCTGAGGCTACATCATTTCCAGATGGAGGAAGTTATTCTAATCATATAGAAATTATTCACAAGCTCAGAAGTTTAGGTTACGATGAAAAAATATATTATAAAGAACACCCAGCCAGTCAGGTTTATTATGATCCACCTTCGTATTTATTGACTAAAGTATCTATATATAAAAATATTGAATTTATTGATCATCTTAAAAATTATGACTGTGGTTTATTACCTTTTGACTTTAAAATAGAAAAATTCAAAGAATCAAACTATATTCCAATCACTATAGGAGGAACCATAGCTATTGAGAGAGCCCTATCCGGTCTAAAGACAATAATATGTGGTGAACCATATTTCAAAAGAATGCCGGGTATAATCCATATTAATGAAATAAAAAATAAAAAATTTATAGAAGAGTTATCTACAGACTATGATAAAAATATAAAAGTTTTAGCAAAAAAATATTTATTAAAAATATTAGATAATAATACTTTTTTAAATCCTTATGGAATAGGCTCTGGATTTAAACTTGATGATGACCTATCAGAGTCAAAAAAACAGTTGAATGATTTTTTCAATCATCTTAACAATCCAAAAAACAACTTACTTTATTAAAAATGAAAATTTTATTTGTAGGATCATCAATGCCTTTGTGGTATCTTAAAAATAACACTGATTTAAATTTTGATTTAATTGTTGCGATAGATGAATTAGTGTTAAAGATTTATAATGAAATATATCCAAATATTAAGGTGTTGTTATTTAAACACCTCTTTTTTGACGAATACAGGTTCAATAAAATATTTTATTATAAAAATGAATTCATTGTTTTTCATGAATGTTGTTGGGAGCAACTGGATAATTTAATTGTAAAACATAAAATTTCAACTAAAATTTTCCCAGTTAGCCATATTAATTACTTTAAAAAAATTAATCTTTTAAAACTAATTGGTGTTAATATAAAATATGGGTTTAGTAAAACTAATTTAAAAAACATTATACTTTTCTTTTATTATAAAATTTTATATGGAGAAAGATATATATATCATTTAATGCCTTCGGATGACGATTCAAAATCTTTTGTTTTAATTAAAAGTCTTAATTATAAAAAATATGATTTCATCGATTCGTATAATGATGCATATGGTTTTAAGGGATCTAATAAGTCTAAAACATATTTTAGTAATATTATAATTTTATTAATTGGCCCCGATATTTTAAATGTAAAATATCAAATGAAGTTTTATAATCAGATTATCAAGTTTTGTAAAACAAACAAACTAAAGGTTTATTGTAAATCACATCCTAGGTGTGAAAATGATTTTAGCCTATATGATTTTGATAAAATTATTAATAAAAATAATCCTCTCGAAATAATTAAATTTAAATATAAATTTAAAATATCTTTATTTTCTACATCATTAATCTTTGAACCTAATAAGTCAATTAGTATCGGGAACTTAATACAAGATGAGATAAATAATTTAAATTTGAAAAACAAATACAATTTAAGAGCAAAGCACTTAAAAGGTTTTCAAAATTTCGATGAAATTCATTTCCCAGATTCCATGTCAGAATTGTTCAATTTAATTAAATCTTAAGTGAAAAAACTTCTACATTATCTTTTCTCCTTACTCGGAAAAAAAATCATTGACATTAATAATATTAATGAAATTCAAAACTTGATTAATAAATTAAAGCCAAAAAAATCAGAATTTAATTTAATAAGAATTGGATCAAGTGCTGATGGAGGTTATTTGTTACCAGATGACATGGAAGGAATTAAATATTGTTTTTCACCAGGAGTCTCTGATAATTCTTCTTTTGAATTGGAATTAGCCAAAAAATATAATATAAAGTCTTTTTTATGTGATGCCTCCGTAGATAAAATGCCTTCACAAAATAAAAATTTAAATTTTTTAAAAAAGCATTTGGGAGTATCAAATGACAGTAAATTCTTGACTCTTGACGAGTGGGTTAAAAATACTGATATTAGTAATAAATCCATTTTACAAATGGATATTGAAGGATCTGAATATCCAGTAATTTTAAACACGAGTTCAAAAGTTTTGTCAAACTTCAGGATAATTATAATTGAGTTTCACGATTTAGATCTTATTTTTAATAATTTTGGATTTTTAACTATAGATTCAACTTTTAGAAAAATTTTGAAAAATTTTATTCCAGTTCATCTTCATCCAAATAATTGTTGTGGATATTTTCAATACAATGAAATTAAAGTTCCTAAGGTGATCGAATTTACATTTATAAATAAATCTAGAGTAAATTTAGATAAAATCATACCAATCTCTGATCCTTACCATGTATTAGATCAGGATAATACAGTGAACAAAAAGCTAATACTTCCCGATAACTGGATAAATTTCTTTTAATGCAAAAAATTTCGAATCATTTTTAAAATTCTCAAATAGAATTATAAATAGAACTTCTTACCTTTATTTTTTTATATCAACAATGAATTATCTATGATTATATTAGGAATATTTTCTCCAGGTCCAAATCCAAGTGCAGCACTTTTAATTGATGGTAAAATTATATCCTGGGTTGAAGAAGAGAGATTTGATAGAATAAAAACTTCCCCAAATTCTTTTCCTTCAAAATCTATAAGGTGGTGTCTAGCAAACTCTAATTTAAAACTTAGTGATATTGATAAAATAGCTTATGGTTGGGATGCTCCCCGGTATATTACAGAAACCAAAAATTTCTTGAAATCAAGACGATTAGAGACAGACGATCAATCTTTATATAATAAGCTTCAAGAAAAGCTACTTTTGAATTTATATCATCCAGAGCGTATAAAACATCAAATAAAGATGTGCTTAAGTTCAATAGATTATAATGTTAAAATGCCTGAAGTCTTTTTCTTTAAGCATCATGATTGTCATGTCGCAAGCGCATTCTATAGCTCAGGTTTTGAAGAAAGCAATGTGCTTTCAATTGATGGCTCTGGTGAAGAAGTTACAACACTACTTTGCCACGCTTCAAAAGACGGAATAAAAATTATTAAATCATTTAAATTACCAAATACATTAGGAGGTTTCTATGCTACATTTACAGAATTTCTCGGTTTTCGCGCTTATCTAGATGAGGGAAAAGTTATGGGACTCGCCTCTTATGGTGAATATAAAAAAGAGTTACAAGATAAACTTGATAAGTTTATAAAATTTGATAAAAATACAGGAGAATTTGAGATTAATCCTTACATGAGGTATGTTGGTGACCACACATATGGAAGTCGTTTCACAGATTCATTTGTTGAGGTCTTCGGATTGCCAAGAAGAGAAGAGTCACCTTTAGAAAAAAAATATGCTAACCTTGCATTTGCAATACAATATAGGTTAGAGATGATAGTTAATACAATGGCTTATTGGCTATACAAACAAACTGGATCAACAAATTTTTGTTTAGCCGGGGGCGTTGCTATGAACTGTGTAATGAATGGCAATTTATCCAAAAAATCATTTGTTAAAGATATATTTATTCAGCCAGCATCATCCGATAACGGTGTATCCCTTGGTGCTGCTCAGCTTCTAACAATGAAAGAAGGTATATCCCCAAATTACAAGATGGAGCATGCTTATTGGGGACCCGAATTCTCAGACAAAGAAATTATTGCAGCTTTGAATGAATCAAAACTAAGTTACAGAAAAAGTAAAAATATATGTTCAGAGGTAGCAGAAAAAATTAGTGTAGGAAAAATTGTTGGATGGTTTCAGGGAAGAATGGAAGTTGGTGCAAGGGCTTTAGGTAATAGATCTATACTTGCTAGTCCTTTAATCAGTGATATGAAAACTAAAGTAAATTTAGAAGTAAAGCATAGAGAGAATTGGAGACCTTTCTGCCCTTCTATGAAAGAGGAAGTATATTATAAGTATATAAATGCCAGTGCAGAATCTCCATATATGATAATGGCATTTCCAGTTAATAAAGAATTTTCATCAGATATTCCTGCTGTTGTGCATGTTGACGGTACAGCCAGACCACAGCAAGTTAGCAAAAAACATAACTTTAAATTTTGGTCTTTATTGGACGAGTTTGAAAAAATAACAGGACATCCTATTTTGATTAATACATCATTTAATATACAAGGAGAACCCGTAGTCTGCTCACCAAAAGATGCATTAAGAACTTTTGGCGGAACTGGACTAGATGTTTTGGTGCTTGGTGATTTTATTCTAGAAAAACAAGAGTCATCTTGAGTTTTTATTTTAAATGAAACAATAACTTATCGTGAAAAAAATAAAATGGATAACAGATAATTATATAGAATTAGGAGTTTATAAAATACCTACAGCATATTCTAGTAAAAACACTAATCATTTAATTATAAGAAAAAATTCTCCAATAATTTTAATTATTAAAAAATTACTATGGCCAATTTCAAAGTTTTTATCAGATGCTTTTATTGATGGTTTTATTGAAAAAATAATCGGGGAATGGATAAAAAGTGCCATTAATAGAAATTCTATTTTTTTGGATATTGGTTGTGGAAATTTTAGATTACATAAATATATTCCAAAAAACATGACCTATAATGCTATTGATATTTCATTATCAGAGTTTCATATTAGAAGAATATTTAAAAATAAAAATCTAAATTTTTGCATTGCATCAGCAAAAAAAATTCCTCTTGAAGATAATTCTGTAAATATTATTGCATCAACTGAATGTTTTCAACATATTTTAGAATTTGATCTCGCTATAGAGGAAATTTATAGAATTCTAAAACCAGGTTCAATTCTAATCTGTTCTAATTCAAATCCGTATTCATATAAATATGATAAAAAAGGTCCACATATAGGAGTTTATAATAAATGGTCAAATAATGAGTTTATTGAATACATGAAAACTAAGAATTTTGAATTAGTTGACAACTCGATGAAAGGGTACTGGATTCCGATACCCAAATGGCTAATTAAAATAAGCATACAGTTTCCGATAACTTCAAAAAAAGAAAAACTAAACACCTTCTTTTTATATAAATTTAAAGTTATTAAATGAAAAATTAAAGTAATTGAAAAAAACAGCTATTATATTAACAACCTTCAATAGGGTCTCAACGACTATAAATTGTCTTAAGTCAATTAAAAATAATACACTTTTTAATTCTTCTTTTTTTGATATTTATATAGCTGATTCTAATTCTAAAGATCAGACGGTAAAAAAAATTAAAAATTTAAATTCTGAGATTAAAATATTTAATGTTGGTGATAATATATATTGGTCGCAGGGTATGAATTTAGCATGGTTTAAAGCTCATGAATCATATGATTATGATTTTTATATATGGCTTAATGATGATACAATTCTTGATGCTAAAGCATTAGAAATAATTTTCAAAGATTATTACAATGTTTTAAAAAATTCAATTTTAGTTGGAGTTACATCAGATAAAAAAGGGAACATTACATATGGAGGTCGAAGTTCTGCTGAAGGAGAAATCATCTGCCCAAACAATCATACTCAAAGAGTAAAATATATTAATGGAAACTTTGTTCTTATTCCAAAAAATGTATTTAATAAAGTTGGTTTCTTAGATAAAAAATACTCTCATGCACTTGGAGATATAGATTATGGATTAAGAGCAATAAAGAATGGGATTAGTATCTTTATTACTTCTAAAATAATTGGAAAATGTTTAAGAAATAGTAATAGATCATATAAAGTCTTGTGTAAAACTCTATATAAAGAAAAAAACTTGATAAAAAGAATTAAAAAACTTAATGAGCCTTTGATTATGCCTTTTAAAGAATATTATTATTTTAATAGAAAATATTTTGGAATTTTTAAAGCTATTAAATTTATATTTGGATATATTTTATTAATAATTTTTCCATTAATATATTTTAAACTTAAACCTAAAATTTGAAAAAAGCATTAATTACAGGAGTTACAGGTCAAGATGGTGCATATTTAGCAGAATTTTTGTTGGAAAAAGGATATGAAGTTCATGGGCTTAAAAGAAGAGCATCATTATTTAACACAAGTAGAATAGATCATTTATACGAGGATCCTCATACTGAAAATCAAAAATTTATTTTACATTTTGGAGATTTAACCGATTCTACAAACCTTATTAGATTAATTAACGAAATTAAGCCTGACGAAATTTATAATCTTGCTGCAATGAGTCATGTCGCAGTTTCATTTGAGCTTCCAGAATATACAGCTAATACTGACGGAATCGGAACTCTTAGAATTCTTGATGCAATCAGAGTTTTGAATATGCAAAAAAAAATAAAGATTTACCAGGCATCTACTTCTGAGCTTTATGGAAAGGTTCAAGAAATTCCTCAAAAGGAATCAACTCCATTTTACCCCAGAAGCCCCTATGGAGTTGCTAAACTATATGGATATTGGATAACTGTTAATTACAGAGAAGCTTATAATATTTTCGCATGCAATGGAATCTTATTTAATCACGAATCACCTTTAAGAGGAGAAACTTTTGTTACAAGAAAAATAACAAGAGCAATTTCTAAAATAGCATATGGACTTCAGGATAAATTTTATATTGGTAATCTTGATGCAAAGAGAGATTGGGGACATGCTAAAGATTATGTGAAAGTTATGTGGATGATCTTACAATATGAAGCTGCTGAGGATTGGGTGATAGCAACAGGAAGGACGCATTCTGTTAGAGATTTTATTAAAATTGCATTTAGATTTGTTGGAGTAGAAATTGAGTTTTGTGGTCAGGGTCTTAATGAAAAAGGATATATAAAATCTTTAAAAAAGAAAGAATTTAAATTTAAGCTAGGCCAAGAAGTAGTTAATGTTGATTCAAGATATCATAGACCAACGGAAGTAGATTTATTAGTTGGTGACTCAAGTAAAGCCAAGAAAAAATTAAATTGGGAACCAAAAATCAGTTTTAATGAATTAATTGCTGACATGATGAAGTCAGACATGAAAAACACTCAAAAAGAATTGCTTTTGAAAAAAGAAGGCTATACTCTTAAAAATGATTTTGAATGATTTCAAAAACATCTAAAATATATCTTGCAGGCCATAATGGAATGGTTGGATCAGCTTGTTACAGATTGTTAAAATCAAAAGGTTATACTAGAATCATTGTACTAAATTCCTCAGAATTAGACCTTAGAAATCAGAACGATGTTTTTAATTTTTTCAAGAAATATAGACCTGAAATAGTAATTAATGCAGCTGCGAAGGTTGGAGGAATACTTCACAACAGAGACTATCCATATGAGTTTTTAATGGATAATTTATTAATACAAAATAATTTGATAATGTACTCAAGGGAGTTTAATGTTGATAAATTTATTTTTTTGGGGAGCTCATGTATTTATCCAAAGCACGCTAAACAACCAATAAAGGAAGAATATCTTTTAACTGATTCTTTAGAAGAAACTAATCAGTGGTATGCATTGGCTAAAATTACTGGTGTTAAGTTGTGTGAGTCAATATTTTTTAAAGAAAAAAAACAGTTCATTTCAATTATGCCAACGAATCTATATGGCCCAAATGATAATTATGATAGAAACTCTTCTCATGTTTTACCTGCTTTAATAAGAAAAATCCATGAAGCTAAAATTTTAAAAAAAACAGAAGTAATTCTTTGGGGAACTGGAAAGCCTCTAAGAGAGTTTCTATTTGTTGATGACTTATCTCAATTTATTCTTTTAGTTATTGAAAACAGTGTTGAAAAGTCAATATATAATGTTGGAAGTGGCCAAGAATTCTCAATATTGGAGCTTGCAATTATCATAAAAAATATTTTAGGTTATGAAGGAAATATTAATTTTGATCCATCAATGCCCGATGGAACCCCAAGAAAATTATTAAATAGCAAGAGAGCAAAAGAGCTTAAATGGAATCCAAAAATTAAATTGGAGGATGGAATTAAAATGTCCTACAAGTGGTTTTTAGAAAATGTAAATTTATAAAAATGAATATTCTAAAATATTTATATGTATGTTTTTTGTTTTTAACAGGAAAAGCACATAGAATACAACTGCTATTAAATTTTAGAATAAAAGAAAAATTGAAGTTTGGTTCTAATTATGGAGCTAAAGTTTTTCTTGATAGTCAAAAACTTTATAATTCAACAATTATTTCTGCAGGATTAGGAGAGGATGCTTCTTTTGATATTGAATTTTTAAATAAATATAAAGCTAGAGTGCTTTTTATTGATCCTACACCAAGAGCTGTAAACCATTTTAATAGTATTGTTTCTTCTTTAGGAAAAAAGGCTGATACTAATTACAATAAAACAGGAAAACAGCCAGTAGAATCTTACAACTTAAAAAATATTAATAAATCACAAATAATATTAAGTAAAAATGCTTTATATAATAAAAAAGGTATTGTCAAATTTTTTTCACCTGAAAATAAAGATTTTGTATCTCATAATATTAATTCTGATTTGAAAGGATTAGATAACAATAAAAAATTTATTAATGTAAACTCTAACACTTTAAGTAATATTTTAAAAGAATTAAAAATCTCCAAAGAAAAAGTTTTTTTAATCAAATTGGATATTGAAGGAGCTGAAATTCCTGTTATTAAAAATATTTTAGATGATAAAATTTTTCCAGATCAATTTCTAATTGAGTATGATGATTTACAAAATAAAAACTCAAGTTCCGTTAGAAGAGTAGATGATTGTCATAGCCTTTTATTGAGGAATGGTTATAAATTATATCATCGATTATTTTTTACTGAGTTTTTATATGTAAAAAAAACTCTTATATGATATGAAATATATATGTTTTTTTTCTAAGACATTTTCTCATTATGATTCTGCAGTTTGGGAAAAGCTTCTGAATTCTAATAACTATAATTTTAAGATATATTTTTCTGATAATCCGCTAGGCATTGATAAGCCAAGGGATTATAAAAAATTAATGGAAAAATATAAAGGCAAATTAATTAAAAATTATGGAATTTGGATTTTCAATAAACATTTGGTTTGGCAAACAAAGGTAATTATTTCGTGTTTTCTCCAAAAAATGGATTTTGTCATTTTTAATGGGGAAATGAATTCTTTAACAAACTGGATAGGATCTGTAATATGTAGGATACGAAATATTAAAGTTATTTATTGGGGACATGGTTTTTATGGTAATGAGAAATTTTTAAAACTTTTTTTTAGAAAATTATTTTACAGTTTTGCAGATATTCATTTAGTTTATAGTAATAGGTCTAGAAAATTATTTTCTAAAAATAATTTTGACATCTCTGGTGTTCATGTTATATATAATTCTATTAAATCAATAAGTGATACTAAATTAATACATAGAAAAATCTCTAAAAATTATCAGTATGAAATGTTTAATAAACGCAACCTGCCAGTATTAGTGTTCATAGGAAGATTGACTAAACAAAAAAAAATAAACCTCCTAATTGATTGCATTAATGAAATAAATTTAAAAAAAACAAAAATAAATTTATTGATTATTGGAGATGGTCCTGAAAGAAAGTTTCTTGAAAATATATCATTAAAGGGGATAGAAAAAAAAGAAATTTATTTTTATGGTTCAGAATATGATGAAAGTACTTTATTTAATTTGCTTTCCAATGCAAAATTATGTGTATCACCAGGAGAAATAGGTTTAACCGCGATTCATTGCTTGTCATATGGACTTCCGGTCGCCTCTCATGATGACATTTCTAATCAGATGCCTGAAGTTGAAGTTATTAAAGAAGGAGTAAATGGTTTTCTTTTTAAAAATGAATCAAAAAAAGATTTAAAGGAGAAAATTATAAAATGGATATTAAAATATGATAAGTTAAAAGTAAAGGAAAGTTGTTATAAAAGTGTATTAAAGTACTCACCTAATAATCAATTTAACATATTTGAAAATGTTATAAATAAATATAAGTTATGATTGATTTAAGCTTTTCATGGGATGATGGATCTATACATGATTTGAAATTAGCAGAATTATTTAATAAATATGCTATGTGTTCTACTTTCTTTATCCCTACTAAAAATCTGGAGCAAAAATTTCTAAAAAAATCAGATATAAAAAAAATATGTAATATGGGAATGAGTCTGGGAGGACATACTAAATCACATAGATATCTTGATAAAATTCCTATATCACAAGTTGAAGAAGAAATACTTTCAAACAAACTTTACTTGGAAGAAATCTTATTAAAAAAAATTAATATTTTTTGTTATCCTGGCGGTAAGTTTAATAGATCAATTCAAGGTGAAGTGTCAAAACATTTTTTAAGGGCAAGAACAGCAAAAACTATGTGTTTTATGAATGATTTCAATGATTTTAATATCAACACAACTTTTCATTTCTTTGATAGAGGAAAGCTTTCAATGATAAAAAATATAATGCAAAACAATCCAAGTAAAATTAAATATTTAATCAAAATTTATAATAAAGGATATTTTGATTCCATAAATAAAATTTTAATTGACTTAAATAATTCGAAAAAAAATTATAAAATTCACATATGGGGACATTCTTGGGAGATAAATAAATATAATTTGTGGAGAAAACTAGAGGACCTATTGATTTTAATTCAAAAAAATAAAATTAAAGTCAATGATCTAAATTCTGAATTCAAATAGAATATTTGTTAAAAAGATTTATTATATCAACCTTTGAAAGCATCAAAGGATCTTTAAAGTCTTTTTTAATTTGATCTTTAATTTTTGAATTTATTTTAGATTTTAAAATTAATATTTTGTCATCTTCTGTTTTTTCAGGCTCCTCATTATCACTGTATAGTTGTTCATTAATTTTTTCACCTGAACCAACTCCTACTATTTTAATTTTATATTGATCATGAGGAATCAACCCCTTGGATACTATGAAATTTTCGGCTAATTTATAAATGTTTTGAGGTGTCCCCATCTCGAAAATACAAATTTCTGAGTTAGAACCTTTTTGTCCAGAATAAATTACTAATTGGCAAGCTTCAAAAATTGACATAAAATATCTTGTCATCTTTTTGCTAGTTACTTCTAATGGCAAATTTGAAATAAATCTATTCTCAAAAATTTTAAGCACAGATCCATTTGAACCCAAAACATTTCCAAATCTAGTTATAATGATTTTCGTATTAACATGATTAGAAACTGATAATGCATATAACTCACAAAGCCTTTTGGATATTCCCATTATATTAATGGGATTTACAGCTTTATCAGTGGATATTAAAATAAATTTTTCACAGTTATATTTTACGGCTAAATCTATAGTGTTTATTGAACCTATAAGATTATTATTAATACAATTTTTATAATTAATCTCACACATATTTACATGTTTGTAGGCAGCAGCATGAAAAACAAAATCTATTTTATGAGTTTTAAAAATTCTTTCTAAGGATTTATAATCTGTTACTGAAATTAAATGAAAACTAATTGATTTAAAGTTTTTAATATTCTCTAATAAATTAAAAATGCCTGTCTCAGATGAATCAACAATTATAATTTTTTTAATATTAAAATTAGTTATTTGTCTACAAATTTCAGACCCTATTGATCCAGCAGCACCAGTTACCATAATAGTTTTAGAATTATAGTAACTTTTTATTTTGTTTAAATTTAAATTTATTTTTTTTCTATTAATAAATGTACTGTAGTTTATTGGTTGTATCATTTCTGATTTTAATCCATTTTGAACCCAAAAATCTATATCTGGAGGACTTAGTAAGGGAAGGTTTAGATCTGAAAACTTTTTATTTATTTTATTTTTATTTTCCTGGTTTAAATTTCTAATAGCAAGAATAATTCCTTTTATATTTTGTTCTAATAAAAAGGAATGATTTATTTCTTTGGAACTGTAAATATTTAAATTATCGAAGATATTCCCAGTTTTTATTGGTGAATCATCAACAAATCCAATTACATTAAATTCTCTAATTCTTTTCGATTTAATAAGTCTTTGAATAAAAATGCCAAACTCGCCAGCCCCATATATCAAGATGTTTTTAGTCATTTGAATTTAATTTATTAATTAAATGATCAACCAGTTCTTTAGTTTTATCTTTTATTGTCAATTTTGATGAAGAAAGTCTTTCTTTAAATGATCTTTCAATTGCATTCTTAATTCCACTAAGATCATTCGGGTCATAACTCACACTTGATTTACATACATCATTAACATAATCAACATTTGGAGATATAATAGCATTTCCTTTAGATGCAGCTTCAACCAAAACTAAACCAAAACTTTCTATTAATGATGGATGAATAATTCTATAGTTATTATTAAGTAATTGCTCTATTTCTTTATCATTTATAACACCTAAATTACATATATCATAACCTTTTCTTATAAATTCATTAATCTTATTTATTAAGCTTTTATATTTGGAACTAATAGTTAATATTAGTCTGAAAGTAATATTTTTTTCTTCATTTAATTTTTTCATTGCATCTAATAAAGTTTCAACTTGTTTGTATTTTTCTCCACTTGAAATACAAACTATAGAGTTAGAATTCTTTATGAAATTATTTTTTTTATAACTTTTAAAAATAGGGAATTCAAATATTTTATTAGATGATAATTTAAGTTTTGTTTGAAATAAAGACTTCATTGACCTAGTTTGGACTGCTACATCACTTTTACTAATAATAAAAAATAATTTTATTATAATTGATTTAATTATCCATGATATCTTTAATTTTAAATCAGGAATAAATTTCTGGCTAAATATGAAGTATTGAAGATTGTATGTAATCTGGTAGGTGTTTTTAGAAATAAAAATTAATGGAATATTGCCTAATGAAAAAATTACCTTTACCCTATCTTTAATAGAAAAATATTTTATTTGCCGATTGAATAATCCTTTTTTAATAAAATGAATATGTTTAAATGAACTTATGGAAATATTTTTATTGTTTTTTAAACGCGAATCAATGAATAAAATAAACTTTTCTTTATCATTAACCTTAATTGTATTTAATATTTGGGACAAGATTTTGATTGCACCTAAACTATTTATAAATGTGGCATCGATTAATATCATAAAAAATTTACATGAAAATTTCTTTAATAACTATTACTTATAATTCAAGTTCTTCAATTGAAAGAACCTTAAGTTCAATATCTATGCAAGATAATTTAAAAGATATTGAAAATATAATAATTGATGGAAACTCTACTGATAATACAATTGAAATTTGTAAATCATTTTCACATATTTCAAAAATAATTTCTGAAAAAGATAATGGAATTTATGATGCATTTAATAAGGGAATAGAAAATTCAACAGGAGATATTATTGGTTTTTTAAATTCAGATGATATATTTTTTAATTCAAAGTCTTTAACATATATTTCTGATGCATTTGAAAAAAATGTAGAATGCGTTCATGGAAATATTTGTTATAAAAATCAAAAAGGAAAAATTACTAGAAAATGGAATTCAAATAGTTTTATAAAGAATAGTTTTAGAGCTGGTTGGATGCCTGCTCATCCAACATTTTATTGTAAAAGAAGTGTTTATAATAAGTATGGAAAATATAATAAAAAGTATAAAATTGCAGGAGATTTTGAATTAATGTTAAGATTTTATGAAAAACATGGTGTTAAATCTAAGTTTATTAATAAGACACTTGTTGAAATGAAAACTGGTGGGGTTAGTGACTCAGGAATACTGAGTAAAATTAAAATTTTAAAGGAAGAATTTGATGCTTTTAAAATAAATAAAATTCATATAAATAAACTTTCTTACATAATTAATAAGGCTAAAAAATTTAAAGAATTTTTATGAGAATATTATATTCATTTAAATATAAATCAAGATGAAGGGTATTATTTTAGCGGGAGGCATAGGCTCAAGATTATTTCCCGTGACTAAAGGTGTTTCAAAACAATTGTTGCCTATATATGATAAACCAATGATTTATTACCCTTTGTCTGTTTTTATGAAGGCTAAGATTAAAGAAATTCTTATAATAAGCACTCCTCATGATTTAAATCAATATCAAAGATTATTGGGCGATGGAAGTCAATGGGGTATAAGCTTGAGTTACATTAAACAAGATAAACCAAATGGACTAGCTGAAGCTTTTATTATCGGGGAATCATTTATTGATAATGACTCAGTATGTTTAATATTGGGAGATAATATTTTCTATGGTTCTAATTTAGATAGTCATTTGAAAAATGCAATAAATAAAACTAATCAAGATCAAAAAGCTACAATTTTTGGAGTTAAAGTAAATGACCCTCAAAGATACGGAGTCATAAGTTTTGATAATGAAGGGAACCCATATGAAATAATTGAAAAACCAAAAATTCCTCAAAGTGATTTTGCAGTGGCTGGATTATATTTTTATCCTAATTCAGTTATTAAATTTGCTAAAACAATTATACCCTCAAATAGAGGTGAGCTAGAAATAACTTCACTTAACCAAATTTATTTAGATCAAAACAATCTTGAACTTATAAAATTGGAAACAGATTTTAAATGGCTTGATACGGGAACTCATGATTCTTTATTAGAGGCTAGTCAATTTATTCAAAGAATTGAAAAAAAAGAGGGTGTTAAAGTTGGATGTATAGAGGAAATAGCATTCCAAAACAAATGGATTAATAAAGAACAAATTGTTAAATATGCTGAGCAATTGCATACCACTGGATATGGAGAGTATCTTTTAAAAAAATATTCTAATATTTAAAAATGGAGGCTACAAATTTTGATGATGTTATATTTTTTAAAAACCAATCTTTTAAAGATTTAAGAGGGTCTTTTAAAGAAAGTTTTCGTTTGGACAAAATTGAAAATGTTCTAAATCGAAAGATATATTTTTGCCAAGATAATATAGCTGAATCCAAAAAAGGTGTATTAAGAGGTCTTCATTATCAATTACAACCATACGCCCAATCGAAATTAGTTTCAGTAATTAAAGGTAAAGTGCTTGATATAATAGTTGATATAAGAAAAGGATCACCGACTTTTGGAAAACATATGAGTATTGAGCTTAGTGATGAAAATCAAAAACAAGTTTTTATTCCGAGAGGATATGCTCATGGATATATAACTTTGAGTGAAGAATCTATTTTTCATTACAAAGTAGACAATTACTATAATAAATCAAGTGAGGCTAATATCGCATTTGATGATCCTAAACTTCAAATTAATTGGATTATACCAAAATCTGAATTAATTGTGTCCGAAAAAGACACTAATCATCCATTATTGAAGGATGCCATTTTATTTGACTTTAAGGCTAATCTTTATGATTGATATTATAGTTACAGGAGGTGATGGGCAATTAGCTAGGTGTTTGAATTATTTAAAACTAGAAAAAAATGAAATATATTTTCATTTTTTAGATAGAGATAAATTGGATATCACTGATTATGAATCAACTTTGAATTATTTCAAAAAAAATAAATTTAATATCATCATTAATTGTGCTGCTTATACTTTAGTTGATGAAGCAGAAAATGAGCCTTATAAAGCTGAGTTAGTTAATGTAATAGGTGTAAAAAATTTACTAAAAGTTTCCGAATTACTTAATCTTAAGTTCATTCATATTTCTACTGATTATGTTTTTGATGGAAAAGTTGAAGAAGAACTCAAAGAATATCATACTCCAAACCCATTGAGT